>OBLW0100000545.1_pt1 | contig 32031 bp, 23 predicted proteins | sample 1520161 | NCBI WGS metagenome assembly OBLW01 (sample SAMEA3539309, study PRJEB22396) | soil metagenome | biome: tundra; feature: field; material: soil | place: USA | collected 2010-05 | depth 0.15 m
CGAAGGTGCCGGTCAGTGTGAGGCTCGATCCAAGCGTACTCGCGTGGTTGAGATCGAAGGGTGAGGGTCACCTGACCCGCATCAACGATATTCTACGGAACATCATGGAAGCCGAACGACGAATCGCACAACGATAACGTAAGTGGCTCATCGCATTTGCTCTTAGCGATACCAGCGCTCGTCAATCGTTGAAGAACTTAAATAAACCGGCCAATTTGGTCCGGCCAGCCTTTCGTTGGGCCATGCGCAAGTCGTAAAACGCCTGTAGGTTCTGCCAGAGTTCCGGCGTGGCGCCGAAGTAGCGCGCCGGGATGTGGTGTTTTCATCATCATGCTAATGCTCCCTTAAGGTCGTGCAGCGTCGCCGCGGAATGCAGGATGGCCAGTTTCCGATACGCCACCTTAGCGACGGCGCCGGGAAGTCTACCCCCGGAGCCAATTTCGGTTGCACACGTGCTAAATTATAGATTCCCGCTTGGGAGCTTCCGGAGATCGCCCAATGCGCTCATTGGGCTGAGCGCGCCGATAGTCAAGGACTGCGATGCTTCCCACGGGCAAATCCGCTGTCTCCTCGGACCAATCGGTGGTGTTGCGCTACGCCGGCGCCGCAATGGCGTCCCTCGCGGCGTTGGGCGTGCGCATGGCGCTCGACCCCATACTGGGCAGCCAGGCCCCTTACCTCCCATTCGTCATCGCCATTGTTGTGGCCAGCCGCTATGGCGGGCGCGGGCCGGGCCTGGCGGCTACGGCGATCAGCGGCTTGGCGGTGGATTGGTTCTATCTGCAGCCGCGCGGCTCGTTGGTCGTCGTGGATCCGAATGCGGCAGCGGCCCTGGCGCTGTTCTTCCTGACGGGGGTAATCATCAGCTATGTCGTGGGCCGATTGCGCAAGTCCCTCCTTTCCGCCGACAGCGCGGAGCCAGCGCCGCGGCCGCAGGAAGACTCGCCCGGCTCGGCTATGCCAGGCCGCGGCGCCGGCCGCAAGCTAAAGCCGCATCACCTGTGGCTGGGAGCCGCGGCCCTGCTTCTGGCGATTGAGGCGTTGCTTTTTCTTGGGACCTGGACGCGGTTTGCGGAGCGCGAAAGCCTGTCTATCCGCGCGCGCGAGGTCCTGGCAAGAATCGAATCCCTGTTGTCGGAGCTGAAGGACGCCGAGACGGGGCAGCGAGGATACCTCCTGACCGGGCAGGATTCGTACCTGGCGCCTTACAACGCGGCCGTCCAGGCGATTCCCGGTCAGCTCGAAGACCTGGGCAGACAGACCCTCGACCCGGGACAGCAAGCGCGGATCGTCTCGCTGCGGCCGCTCATTGCCGCCAAGCTGGCGGAGTTGAGGGAGACCATCGACTTGAAGCGGGCCGGCGGCGCCGCCGCGGCGCTCCAGGCTCTCTCGAGCGACCGCGGCAAGCAGACGATGGACCAGATCCGGGATGCGATCGCCGCCATGCAAGCGGCGGAGGCGTCGCTACTGGAAGCGCGGAGCCAGCGTGCCGCCGCCGCCGCCAGAGGCATGGGCTTCGTTATGGCTTCCGGAGCGGGTCTGCTTTTTATCTTGCTTCTGGCCGGCGCACGGGATATCGACCGCAACCTCACCCGGCGGCAGCAGGCGCAAGAGAAACTGCGCGAGAGCGATGAGCGGTACCGAACCCTCTTCAACACGCTCATCGAGGGTTTCTGCATCATCGAGGTGATCTTCGATGCCGAGAGCAGGCCGGTTGATTATCGTTTCCTGGAGATCAACGAGGCATTCGAAGGACAAACCGGCCTGAAGAACGCGCGCGGCCGGCTCATGCGCGATCTCGCTCCCGAGCATGAGGTCCATTGGTTTGAAATCTACGGAAGAGTGGCCTTGACGGGCCAGCCGGCGCATTTCGTGAACGAGGCGCGAGCGCTGGGCCGCTGGTACGAGGTGAACGCCTACCGCGTCGGCGAACCGGAGAGACGAAGAGTAGCGATTCTGTTTTCCGACATCAGCGAGCGCAAGCGCGCCGAGGAGAAGATTCGCGCTTCCGAGGAGAAGTTCGCCCGGGCGTTTGCCACCAACCCGGCAGCCCTGGCGATTACGCGTATCGAGGACGGAGTCACCATCGAGGTGAACGAGACCTGGCAGGCGATGATGGGGCATAGCCGCGACGAGGCCATCGGACGGTCCACCTTCGACCTTCACACCTGGCAGACGCCCGAGGACCGGGCCCGCTACGCCAAGGATTTAAGGGAGAAGGGCTCTATCACCGACCGGGAGGTGACGCTTCTAAGGGAGTCGGGCGAGCCCTTCACGGCGCTTTTGTCGGCGGTGATTTTGCCCGTTGCGGGTGAAGACGTCGCCCTCTCTGCGTGGCTGGACATCAGCGACCGCAAGCGGGCCGAGGAAGCGGTGCGCGAAAGCGAGGCCCGCTTCCGGCGTCTCTACGAATCCGGGATGCTGGGGGTGATTTTCTGGAACCTGGATGGCGCGATCCTCGATGCCAACGACAAGTTCCTGGAAATCACCGGCTACGACCGCGACGACCTGGCGGCCGGCCATATTGACTGGGTCCATATGACACCGCCTGAATACCGGCCCCTGGACGATGCGTCGGTAGAGGAACTCAAGGCCACGGGCGTCAACGCGGCGCCGTTCGAGAAGGAGTATATCCGCAAGGACGGCTCGCGCGTGCCGATAATCGTCACGGGCGCCATGCTGGACGACGCGCGCTACAACGGGGTTGCGCTCGCCGTGGATATCACCCAGCGGAAGCGGTCCGAGGAGGCGCTGCTCCGCATGAGCGCGATGGTGGAGTCTTCCGATGACGCGATCATCGGCAAGACGCTCGAAGGGGCGATCACCTCCTGGAATCTTGGGGCTGCGCGGATGTACGGCTACTCCGCGCCGGAGGTCATTGGCCATCACATCTCGGTGTTGGTTCCCGCGGACCATCCGGACGAGATAGCCGCGATTCTCGGAAGGCTGGTAAGCGGAGCGCGCGTCGAGCAATTCGAGGCGGTTCACAGGCGGAGAGACGGCAGCCTGGTGGATGTCTCGTTGAAGATTTCACCGATTGTGGACGCGTCGGGAAATGTGGTGGGCGCTTCCATGATCGCGCGCGATATCACCGAGCGCAAGCGGGCCGAAGAAGAGATTCGCCGGCTCAACGCCGATCTGGAAGACCGCGTGCGCCGGCGCACCGCGCAGCTCGAAGCCGCCAACAAGGAACTGGAAGCGTTTGCCTACTCCGTTTCTCACGATCTGCGGACGCCCCTGCGCGGCATCGACGGCTGGAGCCTGGCGCTGGTGGAGGATTACGCCAGCCAGCTTGACGAAAAGGCTCTCGGTTATGTGGATCGCCTACGCGCGGAAACGCAGCGCATGGGAATGCTGATCGACGACCTGTTGCAGCTCTCCCGCGTTACCCGCTCGGAGATGGCCGCGGGCGCGGTGGACCTCACGGCCATCGCGCGGAGGATCGCCGCCAGGCTGGCCGAAGGCAACTCCGGCCGGCGGATTGAATTTACGATCGCCGGCGGTCTGGCGGCAAGCGGCGATGCGCGGCTTCTGGAAATCGTGCTGGAGAACCTGTTCGGCAATGCCGTCAAGTTCACCGGGCCGCGCGCCGAGGCGCGCATCGAGTTCGGGCGGGCCGAAGGAGATGGCGAGCGCCCCTTCTATGTGCGCGACAACGGCGTGGGTTTCGACATGGCCTTCGCCAGCACGCTGTTCGGGGCGTTCCAGCGGCTGCACAGGGCATCTGAATTTCCCGGCACGGGAATAGGTCTCGCGACCGTGCAGCGCATTATCCATCGCCACGGCGGGCGCGTTTGGGCGGAGGCCCAGCCCGACCGGGGCGCGACATTTTATTTCACTTTAGGTGGTTCATGAAGAACGATTCCAAGACCATGCTTCTTCTGGTTGAAGACAATCCGAGCGACGTCGCCCTCACGGAGCGAGCGTTCGAGAAAGCGCACATCGCCAACGAAATGGTGGTGGCGCAAGACGGCCAGGAAGCGCTGGATTACCTGTGGGGCGCGGGAGCGTACGCGGGCCGGGACGCCGCGGACCTGCCCGCTCTGGTCCTGCTGGACCTCAAACTGCCCAAGGTGTCCGGCTTAGACGTGCTGCGGCGAATCCGCGGCGACGCGCGTACCAGGCGCCTTCCGGTGGTGATCCTGACCACGTCCAAGGAGGAGCAGGACGTGGCCGCGGGATACGACCTGGGGGCCAACAGCTATATCCGCAAGCCGGTGGATTTCCATCAGTTTGCCGCCGCCATCGAGCAACTGGGTTTATATTGGCTGGTGCTGAACGAGGCGCCGCCGAAAGTAAAGTAGTTCCATTATGAGCGAACTGTTGCGCGTTTTGCAGATCGAGGATTCGGAATGCGACGCCGCGCTGATCGTGCGCGAGCTTGAGAAGACGCGCTACCAGGTGGAATGGGAGCGGGTGGAAGACGCGGCCGGGATGCGCGCGGCGCTGGCGGAACGGGCCTGGGACGTGATCATATCGGATTATTACCTGCCGCAATTCGGCGCGCCGGCGGCCCTCGGGATCCTCCTCGATTCGGGCCGGGACATTCCCTTCATTGTCGTGTCCGGCAGGATGGGCGAGGACACTGCGGTCGAAATGATGAAGGCCGGCGCGCACGACTACTTGCTCAAGGGCAAGCTGGCGCGGCTGGGCCCGGCGGTGGAGCGCGAACTGCGCGATGCCAAGAGCCGCCGGGAGCGCAGACGAGCCGAAGAGGCGCTGGCGGCGAGTGAAGCCCGGTTTCGCGCCTTGCTCGAATCGGCGCCGCAAGGCGTCATCGTCGTCGATCAGGGACACATCGCCCTTGTCAACGCCAGGACTGAGGAGATGTTTGGCTACAGCCGGGATGAGCTGTTGGGCCAGACGCTTGACATCCTCTTGCCGGAGCGGTACCGGGCGGCGCATCTCGAGCATCGGCGGCAGTACTTCGCACACCCGCGCACAAGGCCAATGGGACTGGGGCTCGATCTTTTGGGCCAAAGGAAGGGCGGAGGCGAGTTCCCGCTGGAGATCGGCCTCAGCTTTGTCGATCAAGCCGGAACGCAACTGGCGCTGGCCCTGATAACGGACATCACCGACCGCAAGAGAGCGGAGGAGCACCTCCGCCAGGCTCAGAAACTGGAAAGCATCGGCATGCTGGCCGGCGGCATTGCGCACGATTTCAATAACCTGCTGGTGGGAGTCATTGGCAACGCAAGTCTGGCGCAGGATCTGCTGCCGCCGGGCAGTCCCGCCGGCGAACTCCTGGAGGCGGTCGTGAAGACCGGCGAGCAGGCGGCCCATTTGACCAGGCAGATGCTAGCCTATGCGGGCAAGGGCCAGTTCGTCGTTGAGCCGCTGAATTTGTCGGATCTGCTCCCCGAGATGACCGGTCTCGTTCAACCTTCAATTTCCAAGAAGATCGCGTTGCACCTCGGGCTGGACCAGGACCTTCCGCCCATCCAGGCCGATCGTGGACAGATGCAGCAAGTCTTTATGAACCTGGTTCTGAATGCGGCAGAGGCGATCGGGAGCGATGCGGGCATGATCTCGGTCAAGACGGGCGTTCAGGACGTAGACGAATTATATATCCGGCGCAACCTGGAAGCCGAGCTTTCGCCCGGAAGATACGTCCTTCTGGAGGTACGGGACACCGGCTGTGGCATGGACGAGGCGACAAGGGCCAGGATTTTCGATCCGTTCTTTTCGACAAAGTTCCACGGTCGCGGACTCGGCCTGGCGGCCGTTGGTGGCATTGTGCGAGGCCACGGGGGAGCGATTAGCGTGAGCAGTGCGCCCGGCAAAGGCGCTTGCTTCACGGTTTTGTTCCCTGCTGCGGAGGGCGCCGCCGCGGTTGCGCAGGTTGCGGCCCAGTATGCGACTCTCGGCGGGACCGGCACGATTCTCGTTGTGGACGATGAACGGCCCGTGCGAGACCTGGCGAGAAAGGTCCTGGAGCGGTACGGCTACAAGGTTCTCCTCGCGGATGGGGGAATCGCGGCTATCAACACTTTCAAGAGACACCCTGGCGACATCTCACTGGTTATCCTCGATGCGAGCATGCCGGGCATGAGTGGCGCGGAAACCTATCCGGAACTCCGCAAGGTCCGGCCCGGGGTCAAGATTCTGGTGTCGAGCGGGTACAGCGAGCTAGAGACGATGAAAGCCTTCCCAGGGCCACGGGCTACCGGTTTCATACAGAAGCCCTACACCTCCCTCGGGCTGGCGGAGAAGGTAAGGTCCGCAATGGCATGATGCCGCGCGTACCCCGATTTTCAAGATTCCTCCCGCATATCGGGCACAACCGCCGGATCGTTCCACATCGACTGTGAGGGCGTGGGGGGTCTAAGCGGGCCCGATTCAGACGGGCCCGATTCAGACCCGCTGCCCGTCGTAGATTTCGATACACTGGAGTCACGGCGAAGGTTGTCAACCCGAGAATTCCGCCCGACCCGAAGGTGGCCATCCCGGGGCTCAAGCCCCCAGTGCGGGACTTCGTCCCGTCCGATGACGGCGATCCCTCCGAAGTCGATGCCTTCATCAAAATGATCCGGGAGCTTCGTCGTCAGGGCCCAGCGACCCACGCCGACGCGAGATGAACGTCCTGCTTCTCGATACCAACGTGGTGTCGATCCTCTTCAACCGAAATCACTCGCTGCGGCAGACGTGTATAGAAGCCGTAGCGGGTCATCAGTTGGTGATCTCCTTCATGACCCGGGCCGAGTTGTTGCTGTGGCCCGCAGTTAACAACTGGGGGGCGCCCCGCCGCACCGCCCTCGAAGAGCACATGGCGTTATACTTGACGCTGTTTCCGGATGAGCGCACGTGTGCGATCTGGGCCGCAGTCTTGGATCAATGCCGGCGCGCCGGACAGCCAATCCAGACCGTGGATGCCTGGATCGCGGCATCTGCCCGCCAATGGGCTTGTCCGCTGGTGACTACCGATTTTAGAGACTACGCCTCGATTGAGGATTTGGACGTTGTGCCAATTCGATAGGGACCCGCGAGTGGAACTTGCGCGTTTCAGGCCGAGCCCTTTTGCCCCCGTTTTGTATTAATATCGAAGGCATGGCAATCGAGTACCACACATCAGCGCGATTTTCCTTGGATGATGGCAAGAACCGCTGCGTCGGTTACATTCAGAGCCACAACGGCATGGATAGAAGTCGTGTGAGCTTATTGCAAGATGGTGAGAACAAAATAGAGATACCGATCGATGCGATCAAGAGTATTCAGTTCACAGGAAAGCGCGAGCGCGGTTCTGAAACACTTGTCCAGATCACCCTCTCAAGCGGGCGAAAACTAGATGGTTATTTTTGCAGCCATGCGCACTATTTCATCGATGATGACGGGCTCCAGTTTGACATCGGGTATGGGTTTTACCAAGGCGGGAAACTCACGCGACTGGGCTGAAAGACGCCGCTCTGGTCGCCAGCGTCTCAAAAAGGGTAAGTTTCGGGACGATCACGGGATGCCCTGAAGTCAAGGCCTCCAGCGTCTCAAAAATCAGTCCCAAAATCGAGCCCAAGTTGCGCTCATCACAGCGCTCGGGCTGCTGCCGGCGTCGTCCCGAAACTCTGTCCCCAGGCCGGGCATGGTTTTCGACTCCAGATTGGCCCGCTTCCGTTTCTACGGCGGAAAATGCGTCTGACCCCTTATTCCCCAGCAGACGGCGCCCGGCCCCAGACGCGGCGCGCCATTGAGACCGTGCCAATGACGGCCCGCTGATACTATCATGGTATCTGGAGAGTGTCCAGATGAGCGTAGACGTTCCGATTACGCATAGTGCGAGGCGCTATGGGTTCCTGTTCTGGCCTGCGAAGATGGACCAGCAGATGCAGCGCTGGATCGGCAACGAAACGATGGTCCCGATGGTGTTTGAAGGCGAAGCCATTGGGAACAAAAGCGTCGATTGGTCGCGGCGACGGATTTATGTCGGGTTTTTGCGGACATTAGCAATGCGAGCCGACTGCACTGCATTCCGAATCACCTTTAGAAATGGAGTCGGTTTGGCGGTACACGGCGTCTAGACCATCTCCTTCGGTTTTCAAGCCCGACGGACCCGTCGTCGTGCGCGCTTTTTTTTCCTCTGTAACGCCTTCTCCTTGTCTGAAATACCAGCGGCCAAATCCTCAAGCGTGGTGTTCTCCAAGTATGCCAGTATTTGGCCCCGCAGTTCCGTCCACTTCTTGTGCATTGAACAGGGCATCTCGTCGGAGCACTCGGGCAGCCCACCTGCGCACCGCCTGTATTTTGCCAATCCGTCCAAGGGTGCAACGATATCAATGAGCCGGACTTGACGTGGCGACAACTCCAGGGCAAATCCCCCAGTCGGTCCCTTTGTGGACCTCAGCAATTCGAGCCGGGCGAAATGTTGAAGAAGCTTCGACAGGTACGGAGCCGGAATTCCCTCTTCAAAGGCTATCCGCTTGTTCATCTTGTACGTGCCCGCAGGTTCCCGCGCCAAGTTGACTAAGGCCCGCACGGTGTACGCCACTGTTTGAGAATAGAGGGGGCTGCTCATCCGTCCGCCACAATTGATCCTAGCAGAATGGATGGTGTAAGATTTAGAAGCGCAACGAAGGGACGACCGCCCGTAACGTTGGAAGGGATTTGAGCCGATAGAGGCATTTGGTCAAGGAAATGGAAAATGGGAGAAGTTTGCGAGGGCCGCGGTATCGCTGCCTCCCAGAATTGAGCGATAATGGATCGAAACAATATGGGCCGCTCTTGTTTTCGCAGGAGCACCCAAAAGGACGAATGATTTGAAGGCCATGCAGAGCAATATCCCACTCGACACGATCTTCCATGGCGATTGCCAAACCCTTCTGAAGGGTCTTCCAGACGGGTGTGTTGATCTCGTGGTGTCGTCACCTCCGTACAATCTCGGTAAAGAATACGAAGCTAAGCGTGGGCTTGAGGTTTACCTAGCTGAGCAGAAGCAGGTCCTGGAGCAGTGTTGCCGAGTTCTGAAGAGTTCCGGTTCAGTTTTTTGGCAGGTCGGATCGTTCTCCGATTCCGGCATGCTCATCCCGCTCGACATTCGCTTCTTCCCGATACTCGAATCGTTTGGCATGATTCCAAGAAACAGGATTGCATGGGCGCGCCAGCACGGTCTGCATGCGAAAAACAAGTTCTCGTGTCGCTACGAAACAATCCTTTGGTTCACGAAGTCCGATTCGTACATTTTCAACCTCGACGCGATCAGGGTTCCCCAGAAATATCAAAACAAGAAAGCCTGGACCGGGGAACGCAAAGGCCAACTGACTTGCCACCCTGACGGAAAGAACCCAGGTGATATCTGGTTGTTTAGGAATGTGAAGCACAACCACGAAGAAGAAACGATCCATCCTTGCCAGTTCCCCGAAGACTTGATTGCCAGGATTGTCCTCGTGACAACGCATACCGGCGGGCTTGTCCTCGATCCTTACATGGGTGCTGGCACGGTAGCAGTAGTGGCAAGAGATCGTGACCGTCATTATCTGGGTGCCGAGACTGATGACCGATACCATTCTGTTTCCGTCCGTCGCCTGAGCGGTGAGCCGGACAGCAACAACTGTTTTCCAAATCTGAAGACACTTCGTGATTTTGTTAAGCGGACTGGTGCCCGAATTGAGACGTTTCGATTCGACAGACAAGTAGCTGAGATCCCGACGGACAGGAGCCAAGCGCGGATCTTCTCGGAAGAACACCACCTGGAAGAACTGTACGAGAGGCTGTCTTATGAAGAGGAAGCTTTGGCCGCAGACCTACGCAAGCAAACGCGCCCCATTGATCCAAAGCTGAATGGCGGAACAAAGCGCCCGCGCGTCCCGGTTGGTACCCTCGATCTTTTTGGTGACGGCGCTCAGTAGTTGTTTATCTTGTTGCTGGACGGATGGTGAGCGTGCACCGAGCCCCGCGCTCTTCTATGTCGCATACGTAGTCTAGTCGGCTACTTACCATTCTGGAATACCTAGCGTTACCGTACGCCGTGCACTTAACGTTGACGTTGACTCCGACGCGCTCAAATAGGCCGATCAAGCGCATCGGAATATCGAATACTTTGTTGCGAGTCAGTGCGGTCAATTGACTGATTGCCTGCTCGTAATAAAGCGTGCTGTTAGATGCTGGAAACATCTTGGCCTTTGTAACAATAAACAAGACCCCAGTTGCCACACCTCCAAATTTGGTCTTCGCCTTGAAAAACAGCTCTGAACGCATCGTGTTATTGAGCAAGAACGGATAGTTCGAGAACTGAACTTCCACAATCGCGCCATCCTTGACGAAATCGACATCTTTGCCTAAGAAATTAAACTCCTGCGGGATTGCGATGCCCGCACGCCAACCAATCCTGGTCAAAACAGCCTTAATGTACTCGTTCGTGCCGACCGGGTCAAAAATAGGGTTGCCTTGGATGCCCTCTTGGTCCGACGCCTTCAGATGCAATGGCATTTCGGCCAGTACATTCTCCAATTCTCTCCACTGCGTTTCATAGGCACGGATGGCGGCATCTGCGTTATTAAAATCAGTAAATCGGATCAGCATATCGTGTTGGAAGGCCACCACATAAGAGACTTCACCGGCCAGCCTTCTTCCTCGATTGCTTTGTCTGCGCCAGCTTGGAGATGAACTCCAATGGCTCCAGACCGATGGCATCTGCCACTTCCAGGAACTCTATTACGTCCAAACGTCGTTCTCCGCGCTCGAATTTGGATACAAATGACTGAGGGCGCGCGAGACGCGCCGCAAGCTCAGCCTGGGTGAACCCAACAGCCTTGCGAGCATCGATCAATAGCAGGCGAAACTGGTCGTACCGAGTTGTAAAGACGGATTTTGTCACGCACGTCTTACCGGGCTAGTCTCACTGCCTTACGATTTTGAACCCAATATCGGATTAAACCCAAAACGGGTTTCTAGCGCTTAGATGAAGGCGAAGGGCACACGTGGAAAGGTTTCGCTCAACTACGGGCCGGGAGAACGCTAAACGCGGAAGTCCTAATGTGGGGTGCTGATAGTGATGCCAGCGTAGAATGCCGGTCCGTTTAGTCGGTGGGTGGGCGACTATGGTGCCCCGAAATGCCGCGTGGGTCGCTACACTTTTCACTACAGTGCGGCAATTCTGTAATGAGTTTTCGTTGATGCCAAAGGAGCTAAGGCCAACCCACCGGAGTGGCTGTTAACCGAAGGGTTGTTGGTCCGAGCCGAACGCGGCGCTTAAATCGCCAGACGATAGATCCCGTGATGCGGCCCGTCACGGAATTGACCGCCGATAATCGCCGGCGTTGGGCTCTCGGGTAGCACGCCTCTCGACTGGGCAGAAAACCGGCCGTTGTGGCAAAAAAACATAAAAAAACCGGCCAATCTGTGCGCACCTATTTCTTCAGCGTAAGCGATTTAGAATCAAACAGATTGGCCGGTTTTTTGCCGTATATCTGGTCCAATCTGTGCACGCGCAACATTAGAAACAAGTTAACGCCGCGCGGGCATCATGATTGGCCAGATATACGGGCATTCCGGAAAACACACGGGGTTAAGCGCCGGCGAAGGTGCGTCGCCTTTTCCCGCTGATATCCCATATCCCGATATCCGAGGCCCGAGGGCGGGATTAGGGCGCTATCCAGCCACAGCCGTCGGCGCTCAGCTTGCGCCTACCCCGATCTTCAAGATTCCTCCCGCTGAGTGCCTAAATAGCGGCTGGCCAGGACCGATTCGGCGATAGCGGCGGCCAGCAGCAGGAGCATTACATACCACCACAAGGACTGCGGCGTTTTGCGAGGCGGCGCCGCTCCGGGCGCGGAGGCTTCGTGCGAAGTCTGCCCGCCATTGCCCTGCCACAAGCTCACGACGTCCTCGGGAATCACGTCGAGGTTCGATTCCTTGGGATCGGGGTTGACGCCGATCACGTTCTGGCGTCCATCCGCCAGGCGAAGCTGGTAATAGCCGGCTTCGCTCAGCAGGAACGATTGCGCGGAGGCGGCCTCGCGCAGCGTGAGTGGGCGCTTCCCTTCGGGGTCGGTGACTTCGACGCCCTGGCCCTGTTCCCTGGCATTGCGCAAGTCGAGATATGCGCCCACCGGCCGGCTGCCGCCCTGGCGCTCGCTGCCCGCGAGATAACGCGCCGTCTGCTCGATGAAGGGTACGAAGGCGGGCTGGAGCGGAAAATCGCTGGTCAGGTTGTCGAGCCCGGTGGTCAGCAGCAGCACCCGGCCCTCGCCCATTCGCTTTTCGAGCAGGAGCGGCGTCTGGTCGCCTAAACGGACAATCACGCGAGCGTCGCCGGGATCGACGTTCAAAGCGTAGAAGAACTTCACGCCCGCCCAGCCATCGGCCTTGGCCACGCCGGGGAACGAGGAGTCGCTCGAACCGACGGTCATGAAGCGGTCGGGGACGCGGCTGTAGTCGCGCGTACCGAGAATGCGCGCGCCGAAAATGGGAATCGTCGAGCGCGCGCCGGCGGAGGCCCCAGCGGCGATGAAGACGTTGCCGCCGGACCGCACGTATCCGGTGAGCGAGTTTTCCAGAATCGCGGGCGGATTATTGAGGTCCGACAATACCACGAAAGCGTAATTGGCCGGCTGGCGATCGGCAGCCTCGTTGGCGTCGATCGATTCCAGGACAAAGGCCGATTGCGCGGCTGCGGAGAGCGCGGCGCTCACGTAAACGGCGGACCGGCTGTCGCCGTAGTTATGGACCAGCAAGACCTTTTGCGGGTCGGAACGGTCGACGGCGAAGCGGCGCAGGTCGTCGGCCGGAAAGCCGTCGGCGGAGTCGATTTTCACTTCGCAGCGGTTGAATCCGTAGGGCGCTTCGAGGTTGGGGAACTCGACGGTGGCGCGTCCGTTGGCGGGAACTGCCACGGGCTTGCTGGCCACGGTCTTACCGTTCACGACGAGCGAAGCGGTGCGCGTGGCGGCGGGCGTACCGTAGCCCGCAATCACGGCTTGCACGTGAACCGGCTTGACGTCCTTACCCCAGACTTGACCGGGAGCATCCACCGATTCTACCGTCCAATTGGGTTGGGCTTTTTTGACTACGGCGTGCGTCACTAGTCTGACATTGGCTGGAAGGGCCATGTCGGAGAAATTGGCGGCCAGGTTGCCGCGCTGCATGTCGCTGAATACATCGAGCTCGATGGGAGTGTGCACCGCCTCGGCCATGGCTCGCATGGCGCGCACCAGCTCTCCGAAGTTCCCGTGGCCGTCGCCGGGCTCGATGGACTGCACGGCGGCGCGCAGCGCCGATTGGTCCACAATGGGCTGCGTCAGGAGTTGCAACTGCGAACCGAATGCCGCCACCTGAGCGCGCGCGGCGCCTACCCCGGAGAGGGTCTCCATGGCCGCGTCCTTGGCATCGGCCAGGCGCGTTCCGGCGCGCATACTGAAAGAGTTATCGACCACCAGCAATACCAGCCGGCTGCTTGCGAGCGTGGCCGTGTTGAGGTTGATGAAGGGGTTGGCGAAAGCCAGAGCCAGCGTCAGCAGAACCAGTAACCGCAGCGAGAGAAGCAGGAAATAACGCAAACGGCGGTGACGCGTGGAGGCTTGCGTGCGCGATTCGAACAGCATCAACGAGCTGACCTGTTTCGGCTGTCGGGTTTGCCGCTTCAGCAAATGCAGGTAAAGCGGGAGCGCCAGCCCGGCCAGCCCGGCCAGGAACCAGGGAGCGAAGAGTCCCATCTAATTGCGGCCTCCCCGGAGGGTTAGGTACTCGCGCAGGGCGTCGTCGAGCGGCCGGTCCGTCATAAGCCGGCAATAGCCCATGCCCGCGCCCTGGGCTCGATCGCGCAGATCGGTGAGATGCGCCTCCACTTTGTCCCGGTACTCCTTCCTGGTGAAATCGGGCGTGACTTCCATCTCGTCGTGGGTTTCCATATCCACCAGAATGGATGGGCCGTTCAAGCGCGGACGCACATCCTCGGGGTCAAGAACGTGGAACAGGACCACCTCGTTGCCATGGAAGCGCAGGGGCTCGATGGTTCGGATGATGCTCTCCGGCGATTCCCAAAAGTCGGAAACGATCAGCACGATGCCGCGCCGCTTCAGGAATTCCTGGAAGTAGCGCATGGGCTTGGAGAAATCGGTGCGGGCGCGCGCTTCCGCCTGCTCCAGGCCTGCCAGCAGGCGATGCAACTGTCCCTGGCGCGTGGAGGGGCGGATGTAATTGCGGATCTCGTCGTCGAAGGTGATGAGCCCCGCGGCGTCGCGCTGGCCGTGGATCGCCAGATAGAAGAGCGAGGCGGCTAGGTACCGCGAGTAATCCATCTTGTTCACGCCATGCGAACCGAACTGCATGGAGTTGCTGGCGTCCAGCAGGATGGTCAGCGGGCTGTTGGTTTCCCCGCGAAAGCGTTTGAGATACATGCGCTCGGTGCGGGCGTAGACGTTCCAGTCGATGTGGCGAAGATCGTCGCCGGGGTTATAGGCTGCGTACTCGGCGAATTCCTGGCTGAAACCAAAGTCGGGAGAGCGATGCAAGCCGGCCACAAAGCCGTCGACCACAGTCTTGGCGACCAGCTCAAGACCGGAAATGCTGGCGAGAACGGAGGGTTGCAGGAAGCGCTGTAACATGGGAGCTAACCGGCGATCAGACGATCCCCCACTTGCGGCGCAGCCACCACTCGGAGAAGCGCAGCAGCAGCAGGATCAGGAAGACCAGCGGCAAATTCCACAGGTCCTTGGTTTCGCGGACGGTGACTCCGGCTTCCGAAAAGGGGATCGCGGCCGGGAGCTTACCAAGGTCGGCGGGCTTCCAATATTGCCCTCCGGTTTGCGCCGCGAGGCGTTCCAGCAACTCGCGGTTCTGTTCGATGTGGAAATTCTCCGCCACGCCGTCCATTCGCTGAAAGGTCAGTACATCGCGCCCCAGTTCCTTGACGCCGCCGGTCTTGGGATCGTTGCGCAGGGCCGTCACCTCGGTGAGGTAGGCGCCAGCCTTGGGCGCGGACCATGCGGCTTGAAACTGGCCGGGGCTGTCGGGAACCGGCGACATTTCGACGAGCGCGCTCACGCCGCCGGGGCCCAGGATATGAGCTTCCACCTTGGCATCGCGGGCGGGGTTGTACTGTTCATCGCCAACCTGCGCGGTGAGCGTGACTGCGCCGTTATCGAGCAGCATCTGGGAGGGTACGGAGGCGGCCACGTGTCCTGGCGTATCCGAAACGAGCCAGCGCAGAAGTTGCTGCCAGAACAGATTGTGAGCGGTGTCGCCCAGGGGCGAACTCATCTGCCAGCGCCAAAGCCCTCCCGTCGCTAGAATCGCCGTGCGACCGCGGCCGAAGTTCTCGGTAATCAGCAACGGCAGTTTTCTCCCTTCGGGAGTGATCATATTCGCCAGAACGGATGCGCCGGGCTTGGCTGTGCCGGGGTCTTCGTAATCCATGAGGTATGGCAGCTTCTTCCACTTGGCGGCGTTGGCGGCAGGGTCGTCCACGAGGCGGGTAATAATGCTATCCATGCCGGCGGGCGCTAGTTCGGCGGTGGTGTGGGCCGTGCCGTTCCTGGGATCGGCCTCGCGGTGGAAAGTGCCCGCCTGGAGGGGCAGCGCCGTGGGCAGGAGGTCGGTGAGTTTCGAAGCGTTCCAGTCGCCGTCGCCCAGGGCGAACTGGCCACCGAGCATCAACAGGCCGCCGCCGCGCCGGTCCACGAACTCACGGATGAGATCCTGCTGGCCGGGAGTGAAATAGCCCGCATTGACGGAACCGATCATGATTGCCTGGTATGTGAAAAGGTCCTCTGCGCGCGTGGGAAAGCCGTCAGCCAGCTCCTTGGGATCGGAAAGGCCCTGCCGGTAGAATTTGTTCTCCGAAGTGCGAACGATGGAAGAAATCTGCACCATGCGGTCGTCCTCTTCGGCCTGGCGTATGAATGCGTATTCCCAACGCGGCTCACCCTCGACGTACAGGATACGGCGCGGAGTGGAGGCTGCGTTCACCACGCGGGTCAGCGTGTTGTTGGCGGTGTTCTGCTCTCCCGGAAGGGGGTCGGCCGCAATTTGGAGGGTCTTGGCGCCGGCGCCCCCAACATTGAACATCAGAGTTTCGGACTGCAGGTTGCCGTCGGCCCCGAGGCTCACGCTGCGCGAGGCCAGGATCTTGGGTTGGCCGGAGCTCACGTCGCGCACCGTCAGATTGACCGTGCCGCCGGCGTATCCGCGCTGGTGAAAAACGATCTTGACGGCGAGGCGCGATTCGGCTAGCGCATGGGGCGCCACCACCGCGTCGTCCAGCTCCACGTCATGCGCGGAGCGCTCGCGGCCGAAGCCCACCGTGTGAACCGGAATGTGGCGCGCACGGAGGGCATTAATGGCGTCCTGTCCGATGCCTCCGGTGTTGTCGTCTCCGTCGCTCAGGAGAACCACGGCGCCGATGGGCAAGTCGGAGGTCTCTTCGCTCAACTGCTTGAGACTGTCGCCGATGCGTGTGGTGGGCGCCTTAGCTTCGAGATCCTTGAGGCTTTCGATGCGTGCGGGCGCATTGTCCACCCGGTAGAGGCGCGTTTGAAACGAGCGGTTCAAACTGTCGAGAACGCCATTCTGGAGCGCCTTCACAGCTTGAGCCTGCCGGGTGGAACCGTCCTCGTTGATGGCCATGCTGCGGGAGTCGTCCACCAGCACGGCGATGATGTTCTGTTGCGGCTTCAGTTCGGCGACGGTCATGGCCGGCTGCCAGAGCAGCGCCAGCAGCAGCGCAGCCAGCAGTGTCTGCAAACCCCAGATAACCCAGGCCCGCCAACTGCGAATGACCGGCGCGGCTTGCGCCAGGCGGGAGCGGATGAGCCATGCCAGACCAGCGGCCGCGGCCAGGATCAAGAGCGCGAGCGCCCACTTGGGCCACGCGCCCAACAGGGCGAATTGGCCGCGTGCATATACCGAACGCGGGTACTTCAGAAGGAACTCGAACATGGAATTATGGGCGCCTCGCGGATGGCGGGAGGGGCGCCCGGTTCATCCTAATGGGTCATGGCGTACATGATGTAGTTGAGGACGATGCGGAAAGCAAGTCCGGAAAACTTCTCGGGGTACTGCGGGCTGTCCGCCCATTCCCAGGCGTCGCCGAGATGCATGTTGGCGCAGATGGCCACCATGATGCGCCCGTGATCGTTGCGGATGGCGCGCCACTTGGGCACGTAGCCGTCCTTTTCATAAGTGCGGCCGGTGTTGACGTAGATCTCGCTGGGGATCTGGAACTTTTCATCGATGTCGTATAAGCAGTGGTATATTTCGTCGGCGTCGGGGAGATCCTCCACCGGCCGGTCCGGCAGCACCATGCGCATACCGGCCATGAAATGCTCCCAGTCGTCGGTGCCATGAAAATCGTCCACCATCAGGAAGCCGCCCTTCAGCAGATAGTCGTGCAGGCGTTTGGCCTCCTGGTCGGTGAAGGTCCATGTGTTTACCTGAACGGCGTAAATCCAGGGATAGTCGAAGATGTGGTCGCTATCGAGATCGACGACGTTGAGCGGCGAAGGCGAGTTGATGTGGGTCAAGCGGCGCAGGGCGATCAGGCAGTCGTTATCGGCTTTGGGATAATCTCTGGACCAGCCGCCGCCGTGCATTCCGCGAAATCCATAGCTGCCGCCGCTGGCGTAGCTCGCATTGTACTGAAGGCGGCTCCAGTAGAACTCCGAGGGCACGTTCTGGCCCGAGTAGTAATAGTCCCGTTGGCGGCCGTAGCCCCCGCCGAACTCTCCGAATTGGGGAGCAAAGGCCGCAAGGGCGAGCGAAACCGTGAGGATAATAGCGAAGAACAGGCGGGCCGTCTTCATTTATGGATCCCTCAGAGTGCGTTAATTGGATGATACCAGAAGAGCAAAAGGCTCACCGGACGTTTGCGATACGATGGTCACGTCGCCGGTTTTCGGCGTTTTCCCATGCAGCGACGCGACTTTCTTAAGATTGCCGGGCTGGCGGCCGCAAGCACCCCTCTGGCCGGCCAACAGATGCAGATGCAACCGCATTCCTTTCTGGCGCCGGCCGGCTCCGAAGACGTTGCCAAGACCGATTTCACGATGCGAATCGGGCCGGTCACGGTGGAATTGGCCCCCAATCGCATTATCAGCACCACCGGGTATAACGGCTCCTCGCCGGGGCCGCGGCTGCGCATGAAAGAGGGTGCTCCGGTCACGGTGAACGTGATCAACGATACGGACGTGCCGGAGTTCTTGCATTTTCACGGATTGCTGATTCCCTCCGAGGTGGACGGAGCGGAAGAAGAAGGTACCCCGGCAGTGCCTCCGCATGGAAGCCGCAGCTACCGGTTCACGCCGACGCCGGCCGGAACGCGCTGGTACCACAGTCACGTGATGTCGATGGACGACCTGCACCGAGGGACTTTCACCGGACAGTTTGGATTCTTGATTGTGGAGGGGGCGGACAACCCCGGCCGCTTCGATCAAGAGCACTACCTGGCGTTGCGCGATTGGGAACCTTATTTCACGAACCAGATGATGGATACCGACGATCTGGATCCGGCGCGGGCGCAGCCGGAAAGGCCCGCGGTCCTCGATACGCGGCCGGCGGGGCTTGAGGTGACCTCCGATATCTACTCTATTAACGACAAGGCTCTCGGCGCCGGCGAGCCGATCCGCGTGCATCCCGGCGAGCGCGTGATGTTTCACTTTCTGAACGCCAGCGCCATCGAGATTCGTCACCTGGCGTTGCCAGGCCACAGATTCAACGTGATCGCCCTGGACGGGAATCCCGTGGCCACGCCGGCGGCGGTGGACGTGTTGATGCTGGGTCCGGGCGAGCGCATCGATGCCTGGGTGGAGATGAACCAGCCCGGAGTTTGGATCCTGGGCGCGCCCGAGGACCCGGTACGCGAAGGGGGCTTGGGCATTGTCATCGAATACGCCAATCAACACCGCACCCCGCAGTGGACGCCGCCGCCCAAATCCGTTTGGGACTACACCATCTTCGGCAAACCGCCCTCTCAACCCTCCCCTACCGAGCGATTGGACATGGCGTTTGAAAAGGTGCCCCGCGGCGCCGGAAAATTCAACAGCTTCACTGTGAACGGCAAACCCTATCCCCACGACCAGGAATTCATGCTCAAAGAAGGCACGCGGTACCGGCTTACCTTTCGTAACCGCACCGACGACTCGCACCCGCTGCATCTCCATCGCCACCAACTCGAGATCGCGGAGATCTACGGCAAAGCCACCTCGGGTGTCATCAAGGATACGGTGGTGGTGCCCACCTACGGGCGCGCCAGCGTGGACTTCACCGCCAACCAGCCCGGACCGGCGCTATTTCACTGCCACATCCAGCAGCACATGGATTACGGCTTCAAGGCTCTGCTTCGGTACTCGTGAGGTCACGGGCCGGACCGGAATCGGAGCCCGTGCGAGCTACAATCATTTTTCGATAGGCGGAGAGCCATGTTTGAATTTGAAGAAACGCACGAGGTGCTGCTCACCCATCTACTCGTGCCGGCGGGCCCGATTCCGACGGTTAACGACCCGGAGGGTGTCTATCCTTACGAGAGCTACTTAGAAACCAGCCGGAGACCGGTCCTGAAGAAATATCGCATGGTCACAATCGGGAACGATCGGATTCGCGTGAAGATCTGCCCGGACCTGGGGGGAAGGGTTTACTCGATTTTTCTCAAACAGGCAGAAGTGGAGGCCCTGTTTAACCCGCGCGTAGTCAGGCCCATTCGAATCCTGCCACGGAACTTCTTCGCCGGGGGCGGTATCGAAGTGAGCTTTCCGATTTCGCACACTCCGGTTCAAATCGTTCCCGTTCTGTATGAAGTCGAGCAAGACAGCGAGAGGATCTACGTCTGTTGCGGAGAAAGAGAACTCCGATTCGGCATGCATTGGACCGTGGAGTATTCTTTGGGTGAGGACGACGCCTTTCTGACGCAGCGGACCGTTTTCTTCAATTCCGATCAAAAGGGCCATCCCTGGATGTCCTGGTCGAATGCGAGCGTGCCGGCAAGGCCCGATACGGAGTTTCATTTTCCGGCTGGCCCTGTTCTAGCGCATGGCCGTGAGATCCGGACCATCGACTGGAACACCGATGGGCCGCGGCGCCAGGCCGATGTGCAGCGGATGACCGGGTATTTCTGGAAGAGGCCGGATTGCTGTGCGTTTGGCGCATTCACCCCGAGCCTGGGAACCGGTCTCTACCACGTTGCAGATCCCAGCCTCACTCCGGGAATTAAACTCTGGAGTGATGGCGTGGGGCGCGACGAGGTTTGGGTAAGTCAATATACGCTAAACCGGGAGCAATGCCTGGAGATCCAAGCCGGCCCTCTGGTCGATCAGTCCATTAAGGATGTACTGCAGCCCGGCCAGCAGAAGCATCATGTGGAGTTTTGGATTCCGTCGGCGGCGGCACGGGACATCCGCGAAATCTCGCTTCCCGACCCGCGGCTGAGAGATCTAGACAGGGTCCCCCGTTTTGGGTGGGCACGGCGTGAGGAAGTGAGCTATTGGATGGAGGTTGTTTCTGCCCGGGAATCGGGGCAGGTGAGCCAACTTCCAACTCCCCTCGATCTCGATGACAATCGGTGGGCCGTCAGCGGGATGACGGAATTGGGCGAAGCGCTGGGCTGGGCGTCTGCGGCAACGGCCGGAAGCGAAAGGGACAGGTGGTTGTTTCAACTGGGCGCCTGGCTAGCTGGCCAGGACCAGACTGGCGCTGCACTAGAGGTGCTGAGCCGCTCCCACGACGATCGCGCTTTCGCCCTGGCTGGATGTCTATGGCGCCGGCAGATGCACGATGCAGATGCCGCGGCAAAGTGCTTCCGCGCCATCGAGTCGGAGGCGATGGCCCTGCATCCTCAGATCGTCGTGGAAAGGGACAAGGCTCTGGCTGCATTGGGCAGGGCAACTTTACGGGAACGGGCGCGCTGGCTGGATGCGGTTTCAGCGTTGGAGGATGAATGGCTGGCCGAACGCCGCGCCAGCTTCCTGATCGACTCGGGAGACTTCGAGGGCGGTCGCGACGTGCTACGAAACACCCGGTTCCAGTTCGTGCACCAGCGTTATGCGCGAACTCGTTTGTGGAGACAGGTGGAGAAGAATCTTGGGATGGAGCCGGCAGAACATCCGGCGTGGTTGGGAGAGGACGATCTGGCGGAATTCGGCGCCTATCGCGAATTCGCCGAGGATTGAAGATGCGAGCCTTACGGTGCCGCTGAACGCGCGGCATTGAGGCCAAACCCGTGCGGCGCGCCATACTGAAACCTGCCTAAGCGGTAAGTCGAGAGAACGAAACAGCGCCAGCCCGACGCCGATCGCGTGTTCCCGTTGCTGCGCCACCACGCTGCTGACGTATCCGGTCACCGCGTGGCCCACGGTGCGGTTCGCCGCCGCCAACAATTGCAGCCGCGTCAAACGGGGTCGAGTGGCGGGATTGTAATCGATAGTCGGCCGGATGCCAACCCGATAGGCGATTGCCTGCCCGACGGTGCTCAACGCCCCGAAAGTGACGCCGAAAGCGGCCCCGAATGAATACGACATGCCCAAAGCGAAACCGCATCCGCGGATTGCGCTCATAGCCGTATCCAGCCAGAATCCCGGCTTCGGTTCATGCCGGGAAGCGCGGGAGAACTCCCAGGCGAGGGTGATGCCGTGTGCTGCACCGCTCGCGAGGCCGAATACGGGCCCGAGAGCAATGCCGTAACCGGCTCCGAAGAGGGCTCCGTAGGTGACCGCTCGCGTCAGAGTCCGCAGAGGTCCATGCTCGCCGCCCAGCAGATCGTAAGCGAGATATAGGGCCCCGAGCACGTCGAGCGAACTGCCGACAATGCTGATTAGCGCAAGTGTGTGATTGTCCATCGTCATTCGGCGTCATTAGAAAAGAGTCACCGATTGGCCGTTGTCCAGCACGAGAAACGAATTGTCATGGGCGCACGCGATGAGTTGCTGTTTGGGGGCGTCGATGGCCTCATCACTCAGTTGGAACGTGCCGTGGTGGATCGCGATGCTGGTCTTGGCGGCCAGGATCTCATGGGCGCGAACCGCTTCCTCGGGAGCCATGTGGACCGGCGACATGAACCAGCGCGGCGCGTATGACCCGATCGGCAGCAGAGCCAGGCGTGGCGCTCCAAACCGCTCGCGGATGCGGGCGAAATGATCGCCAAAACCGGTGTCTCCGGCGAAATAAACAACGCGGTCCGCCGCCTCGATCACATATCCGCACCATAGAGTTTTGTTGCGATCGAAGATCCCTCGGGCCGAAAAATGCAACGCCGGCACGCTGTGAATGGCGCCTCGCGCGAGTGGCAGCGATTCGCCCCAATCCAGTTCATAGACAGGGCCGACGTTCCGGGATCGGAGCAATCTTGCGACCCGGGCCGGAACAATGAATTGGCATTGTCCCCGATCGGTCAGCCTTCTCAAAGTCGAGAGATCCAGATGATCGTAGTGATTATGGCTAAGAAGCACCACGTCGATGCTGGGAAGATCCTCCCACCGCACGCCCGCCGCCCGCCGGCGGCGCGGGCCGATCGAGGTAATGGGACTTGCCCGCTCCGACCAAATGGGATCGGTCAAAATGTTGATTCCGCTTTGCTGGAGCAACAGCGTGGAATGGTTGATCAGCGTCACACGCAGCTCATTGCCTTCCACGCAAGGCGGCGGTTTCGATGGTTCAATGTCCGAAACGAAGCGAGCGGATGGTTCCGGCCGGCTGGTGAGCTTCCATCGCAGAACATCGAGAAAGCCGTGGGCCTCAGGCGCGTCCGGATTGAAGAAACGCTTCCCGTCAAAATGCGTCGGAAACGGCAGTGAGCCGGCATGCTGCACAACCCTTATTTACTCACAGTTTTCAGGGCGGCCGAGCGAAACGCGAGTGGTGGAAGCCGGACTGATCCACTTGGTCGCATCAAACTGTCGTGGTGATATTCGGTAGTTGAGGGTTTACTCCCTTCACTCAATCATAGATGCTGATCCGCCGGCGGCGACAGAGCGTGAACTCTGTCAAAATGGCTGACAGGCTCTGCACCTCCGGATGGCGCTCATGATCGGCCGCACTATCTCCCACTACGAAATCACGGAAAAGCTGGGCGAGGGCGGGATGGGCGTGGTCTACAAGGCCCGCGACAGCCGGCTCAAGCGCTTCGTCGCCCTTAAGGTACTGCCTCCGGAGAAGGTCGCCGACCCGGAGCGCAAGCAGCGTTTCGTCCAGGAGGCCCAGTCGGCCTCCGCCCTGAATCACCCCAACATCGTCACGGTTTACGACATCGGCCAATCCGAAGGCATCGACTTCATCGCCATGGAGTACGTCGAGGGCCAGACGCTCGACGGGTTAATCGGTCGCAAGGGCCTGAAGCTGAACGAGGCGCTGAGGTGCGCCATCCAGATCGCCGATGCCCTGGCCAAGGCGCACGCGGCCGGCATCGTGCATCGCGACCTCAAGCCGGGAAATGTGATGGTAACCCCCGACGGGCGGGTAAAGGTATTGGACTTCGGCCTCGCGAAGCTGACCGAGACCGCCCCGGTCGGCCCCGAGGACTCGACCCTGACCGCGCGGCAGTCGACGGAGTTGGGCATGATTGTGGGCACGGCCGCCTACATGTCGCCGGAGCAGGCCGAGGGGAAGAAGGTGGATGCCCGCAGCGACATCTTCAGCTTCGGATCGGTGCTCTACGAGATGCTGACCGGGCGGCGAGCGTTCCAGCGGGACAGCTCGGCTCTGACGCTGGCGGCGATTCTGCACCTGGAGCCGCCCCCGTTCCCAGCGGAGATTCCGCAGGAACTCGAAAGGGTAGTCGCGCGTTGCCTGCGCAAGGACCCGGCCCGCCGCTTCCAGACCATGGCCGACCTCAAAGTGACTCTGGAGGAGATGAAGGAGGAATCGGACTCGGGCAAGCTGGCGCCCGCGGAGCCCCGACAGGCTGCACGCCGCTGGCGGTGGGTGGCCGGCGTCGTCACCCTCGCGGTACTGTCGGCGCTCGGGGCCGCGGTCTGGATACTTCGCTGGCGCCACACGGCCGCGCTCCGCCCAGCCGAGTGGCAGCAATTGACCGACTTCACCGACGCGGCGACGCAGCCGGCGCTCTCGCCCGACGGCCGATTCCTTGCGTTTGTGCGCGGTCCGGGCACCTTCTACACTCCGGGGCAGATATACGTCAAGCTGTTGCCGGATGGCGAGCCGGTCCAACTCACTCACGACGACCGCACCAAGATGAGTCCGGTCTTCACTCCGGACGGCTCGCGCATCGCCTACACCGTGGCGATGCCTTGGGACACCTGGGTCGTGCCTGTGCTCGGCGGCGAGCCGCGCCTCATGCTTGCCAACGCCTCCGGCCTGCATTGGATCGGGCCGGACCGGCTGCTCTTTTCGGAGATCAAGTCCGGCGCCCACATGGCGCTGGTCACTTCGCAGGAAAGCCGCGCCGGGGAGCGCGATGTCTACGTGCCGCCGCACGAGCGCGGCATGGCGCACCGCTCGGCGATTTCGCCGGACGGCCAATGGGTGCTGCTGTCCGAAATGGAGAACTCCGGATGGCTGCCCTGCCGCCTGGCGCCTTTCGACGCCAGTTCCTCGGGCCGTCGCGTCGGCCCGCTGTCTGGAGGCTGCACGGAGGTCGCCTGGTCCCGCGACGGGAAATGGATGTATTTCACATCCGAATCCGGCGGCAAGTTTCACATCTGGCGCCAGCGATTCGACGGCGGCGCTCCCGAGCGGATTACCTCCGGCGCCAACGAGGAGGAGGGAATCGCCATCGCGCCGGACGGCCGGTCGTTAATTACCTCGGTAGGCCAGATCCAGAGCGAAATATGGTTTCGCGACGCAGCCGGAGAAAGGCGAGTCTCGTCCCAAGGTCTCGCAAGGTCGCCCCTCCTCTCAGCCGATGGGAAACGTGTCTACTACATGTTGACCGCCAACGAGGCGGATGGCGGCGAACTCTGGGTGTGGGAGCGCGACTCGAACCAGATCGAGCGCCTGCTCCCCGGCATTGTCATCGCCGGATTCGACAGCAGCTTCGACATTTCCGCGGACAACAAGCGTTTGGTCTACTCGGTGGCCAAGCCCGGTCCGAAATCGGAGATCTGGCTGGCGTCGCTCGACGGCCGTTTTCCACCGCGGCGGCTGTCGTCGGGCGACGATAGCTCCCCCCGCTTCGAGCCCGATGGCGACATTGTCTTCAGGTCGTCGGAAGGGAAGGTGAACTACCTCTGTCGCATGCGCGGGGACGGAACGGGCAGGCAAAAGCTCTCCGAGAAGCCCATCCTGGCGCTGGACGCAATCTCGCCGGACGGCAAGTGGGTCGACGTTTTGGGAACCGCGCCGGAGGAAGAGTCGCCCACTGCGGGTCTGCTGGTTCCCACGGACGGCGGGGCGTCCGTGCGAACTTGCGTAGATTGCTCCGTGAGATGGGCGCCGGACGGCAAGTACTTCTACATTCACCTGGGGTACATGTCGAGAGGGCACGGGGCGCCGCTACCGCCCGCCGAAGGGATCGACCGTACCTACGCGATACCCCTTCGCCGCGGGTCCATGTTACCGGCCCTTCCGTCCGCCGGTGTGCGGTCGGCGGACGATCTGAAGAACCTGCCCGGCGTGCAGATCATCGACGCGGCCATAGCCGCGCCGGGAATGAGCCCTTCGACCTATGTGTTTATGAAGACCAGCGTACACCGGAATCTATATCGGGTTCCGCTGCCTTGAGGCCTCTAAGACACAGAGTTTTGGGCGCCATCTGCAACAGTTCCGGAAAGGCGCCGCGCACGGACTGGACTCTTCCGTACGCTTCGGGGCCGCTCTGGACGAAACACATGAGAATTTCTGGAGATTGCCGCCCACAACGAAAGCGACTGAGAGTATGCTTGATGAGCCGGGAAGCCAAGAATGGAAATCCCGGATTATGCGAGGTTCAGTCGATGCTTGACCCGCTGAACCGCGGAGTGTAGATGAAGTGCGCGGCAGATTGCGCAGAAAAGAGGAATCTATGCCAACCCCTGTTTCAATCATTACCGGCCTTGCCGGCGCTATCGGGTGCGATTTTCAGTCCGCTCTCAATACGCTGATTTACGTCGAATACGGAGGCTCGCTCTCTTCGTTGAATCTGGCCGCCCCGGCCCACACGGTCCTGGGCAGCGGTTACACGAATCCGGAGGACGTGGAACTCAGCCAGGATGGAGTTCACGCCTACGTTGACGAGCGCTCGGGCGACCTCGTTAGGGTTAGCCTGACCAGTGCTAATCGGTCTGCGGCCACCCAGGTTGCGTCGGGCATGACCGCCCCCCAGCAGATTGCGCTGGACGAGGCTCACAATGCCGCTTACGTGGTGGAGTATGCGGCCACCGGCCACCTGTACCGGATTAACCTGACGACCGGCGTAAAGACTTCGGTCATTTCAACCCTGAACTTCGCAGTCGGCCTGGTGCTCAGTGCGGATCTGCAGTACGCCTATATAAGCGAGCAGACCACGGGGCCAGATAAGGGCCGCGTGAGCCGTTTCAGTTTGAGCGGCGGCGCCCGCACGCCCCTTGTTACGGGCCTGACCGCTCCCTTTTTTTTGACCTGGGCGGACGCCGCGCAAACCACTCTCATTGTGCCGCAGCGCGACCCGGTCAACAGCATCACCAGCATCGTTGTCGCCACTTCCACCTCGACTGTGATTGCCAGCGGAGTACCTGACATGCCGTCGAGCGTCGCCATGGTGAATCCGGGAAGCATGCTCATCTGTTCGAATACGGAAATCTCGAATCTCAACTTCCAGGCCTTCTCGGGCCCGCTCGTGATGGGCATTGGAAACATCCCGTACAACGCGATTAATAGCGCCGGGTTTCCCACGCCCGTGACGACTCCTCTGACTCCATTCGGCGGGGCCCTGCCATTGATGGTGGACTATCAGGCCGCCGACGCCGACGGCGCCTCCTGGTACTGCGTGCGGATCGATGGTGTGGTTCGCACCGATGCCTTCACCGACGACTACTTCATTAGCGGCACGGGGTACGTTCCGAAAACCACCACTCCAACCGTCGCTTTCCCGACTCAACCCGGCGTCTATTACTATCCGGTGCACCCGGTGAGCCAGTTGTTCGACTGGTTGAACCCAGCCCTCGGCAGCATGATCGATTCGACGAATCTTACGTCCAACGCAAAGCACACCATCGTGGTGAGTTTTGTAAACGCGACCGGCGCGCCGGTCGCAACCAGCACGCCGCTGACGATTCTGGTGGACAACAATCCGTGCGTCGCCGGGCTCGGCGCGCCTTCGATCGGTAGCGCTGTTGCCAATAGCTGCGGACTTCTGCTCTACCCGGCGCCCACGAATACAGTGAGCATGGGGGTAACTGCCACCCAGCCGCAAAACTTTGCCACCTATTCATTCAGTGTCATCCGGGGCGTCCCTGGAGTGGTAGCTGCATCGGCCGGCGGACCGGTTCCCGCTCCATCCCCGATCACGGAAACCGTGAGCGCGCTGTTGGGACCATGCGCCCCGGCTCCGGGGATCGCGGCCTTCGCTGAGTCTGTGTACGTTGCCGCGTCCGCCACCAATGGCTGGTCGCGTCAAAGCCAATACGACGCTTCGGACACACAGGCCTTCGTCCTCGTACCGTGACGGCATAAGAGGGGGAAGGGCCTTGCACGTCGTCCTCTATGCCTCCGCCCACTGTTGCGTGATGTATTTCAGCGCGCGGGCCAATGCTGCCTCGGGATTATCCGTGAATCCCGATTCGACGTTGAGCCAGCCCGAGAAGCCCCACTTCTTTAGCTCGTGGAAACCCGGGCGGTAGTCAAACGGGAGCGAGCCGGGCTCCAGGCGTTTTTCGCCGTCCGCCAGGTGAACGTAGCGAGTGTGGCGGCCGTACTCGGCCATTGTCGCGGCAATGTTCGGCTCCTCCAATTGCATGTGGTAGAAGTCGCTTAAAATGCCAATCCCCGGTGAGCCAACCTCTTCGATGACGCGGGCAGCCTGGCCCTGCTGGTACATGAAATGCGTCTCCTTCCGATTGCACGGCTCCAGCAGCAGGGTCACACCGCTACGCTCGATATCGTCCACCAACTGCTTCAGACCCGCAACCAGCAGCCGCTGCTCGACCTCGCGTGCGTTCATCAGCGGCGAGAGATCCGGGAACCGGTTGGGTCCGAAGGTAGGCACTTCGATCAGGCAATCGGCCTTCAGCGCCTTCGCCATTTCCAGTCGACGGCGATCGGTCTCGATCGCCTGGGCCCGCTTTCCAGCATCCGTGTCCAGCAGACCTATCGAGCCCACGATTGCGCTGACCGCAACGCCCGTGCCCTCAAGTTCCTGTTGCAGGACCTCCAACGGCTGAGTCAGCCACTCGGCTCCCAGTTCGATACCGTCAAAACCTAATCGTTTCACCAACAACGCCCTGTCTCGGAGGCTTACCTTCGGCAGGGGACTGCGGACGCCGAAACGCACCGGGCCCGGAGCGGCGAATACCTTGTGGATCGCGCTTCCGGCCAGGACGGCGCCGCCGATTCTTAACAGAGTTCGCCGCATCATCGTCATTGGTTCCTCTGGCATTAGGCAACGATGTTACCGCCGAATCGCCTGCTCTGCAATCATCCTGAAAAAGAATAATGGGTCTGATTACTGCCGCACGGCGGCTTCGTACAGGTGGGGCTTTCGTCCCCGTCGCGTAGGCAAGGGGCTATGCAAATGCGTCGGGCTGGTTCACCCTGGGCTTGTCTGCGAAATCGGGCTCGCTGAATGCCTTTTCGACTGCCAAGTAGAGTGCGATCAAGACCGCCGCCGCGGCCACAACCAGCGCGGGCAGGCCCATCGGGGCCGTGCGGCCAAATTGCGCCAGAAGGTCCCGCTCCCGAGCGGCGCTGTATGGACTGATTTTAATGAACGGCGCCCGGTCGATCCTGAGACCTGGAAAGCCGTGGTAAATTTAGAGGAGTTGGCGGAACCGAAGAAAGGCAAGGCGAAGTCTAAATGGGTACGTCGCAAAGCAGCCTCCAGCCTCCATTCGGCTCCATTTGCACATGACGTGTCCATTGGGACACATTGTAAGTTATTGAAAAACAAGGCTAGCGGGAGTAACTCAGTGGTAGAGTCACAGCCTTCCAAGCTGTTGGTCGCGGGTTCGATCCCCGTCTCCCGCTCCATGTTTTTTTGAGTGACTTGCGGTCCGCCAGCAGGCCCAGCATGCCCCAATCCGTCAGGCGCGTCACCCGGCCTTGGCCGCGCGGCGGCTTCAGTTCCTCGATCTTGACCTCGGCGTTCGTAGCGTTCACCTCGACCAGGGCATGCCCGAAGAACCAGCCATCCTCGTATTTTCCGGAGGCGCGCAGATGTCCGCCGGAGCTCGCCATCGAAATGTACGTCACGCCTTCGAGCTCAAGATGCAACAACTGGTGAAGGTGGCCGGCGATTACATACCGCACTCCGTATTCGCGGGCGAGCCGGTGTAGGGCGAAGCTCGGATTCCGAACCGCCACATCGATCAGAAAGAAGGGACGGTGCAAAAAGACGAACTTCAACGGCTGGGCAGCATGAGCTTTCAAGTCTTTTTCCAGGAACGCCAGTTCCGCAGCCGGCAACTCATCCGAACGGCTGTTGTCCAGGATTGTGAAATGGGCGTTTTCATAATCGAAGCTATAGTGTGGCGCGCGCTCCGTATATCGTTGGTAGAGCATCTCCGACGACTCCGACCAGATGTCATGGTTTCCCGGAACGGTATAGAACCGGAAACGGCTGTAGGGATCGAGAATTCGTTCCAGCTCCTGCCACTGCGCAGGCGCGGCGGCATCATGCATGCCTTCAATCAAGTCCCCGGTGGCCACGACGAACGCCGGGCGTTCGGCCGCTGTTTCCCGCCATGCCTGTTCAAAAACGCCAGGCTGCGCCTCGCCGGTCCGATCGCCCAGAATGGCAAAGCGAAAGGACGCCTGCTGCGCCGGAGTCCCGGCTCGGAGGGCGAACGCCAGCGCCGCGATGAAAAGAAGCCGTGCGTAGCCTGCTACTCGAATGGAACTCGATTGGTCGGGAGCCATCCTACCATTCTACCGGCGTCTGCTCCACCACCTCGATGCCGAAGCCTTCCAGGGCAACCACTTTGCGGGGGTGATTCGTCAGTAGCCGGATGGTGTGCAGGCCCAGGTCCGAAAGGATCTGCGCGCCGATGCCGTGCTCGTGCTGGAGCTGGCGCTGGCCGGCTTCGCCCTGGTAATGCATGAAGTCGCGGCTGTGCGACACCATCCGCGATTCGCCGTGGGCCTGCTCAATGCGGAATCCCGGCCCGGTTTCGTGCAGATAGACCAGCACGCCCAGGCCTTCCTGCGCGATGGCGCGCAGCGAATTGCGCACCAGGCGGCCGCAATCGCAGCTCGTGGAGCCGAACACCTCGCCGTATACGCAGCGCGAGTGCATCCGCACCAGAACCCGCTCATTGCCTCGTACTTCGCCGCGCACCAGTGCGACGTGATATTCCGGGTCGAAATCGCTGGCGTAAGCGATGGCGCGAAACTCGCCGAATTCCGTCTCGATGGCGCCTTCCGCCACCCGGTGGATCACCGTCTCGTGCTTAATACGGTAGCGAATCAGCTCCGCCACCGAGATCATTTTCAGGTTGTGCCGCGCGCAGAACTCCTCGAGCTCGGGCACTCGCGCCATGCCCCCATCGTCGTTCATCACCTCGCAGATCACGGCGGCGGGCGTCAGTCCGGCCATGCGCGCCAGGTCCACCGACGCTTCGGTCTGGCCGGCGCGCACCAGCACGCCGCCGCGGCGCGCGCGTAGCGGGAAGACGTGGCCGGGACGCGCCAGATCGGCCGGCCGGCACTGCGGATCGACGGCCGTAAGGATGGTGAGGGCGCGATCCGCCGCGGAGATTCCGGTGGTGACGCCATGGCGAGCGTCGATCGACTCGCAGAACGCCGTGCCGAAGTTGGACGTGTTCTGGGCCGTCATGAGCGGCAACGACAGGTGATCGCAGCGTTCCGGCGTCAGAGCCAGGCAGATCAGCCCCCTGCCGTGGGTGGCCATGAAGTTGACGATCTCGGGCGTGGTCTTCTCGGCCGCCACCGTGAGGTCGCCTTCGTTTTCCCGGTCCTCGTCGTCCACCACCACCAGAATGCGGCCCGCGGCGATTTCTTCCAGCGCTTCGGGGACCGAGATAAACGGCATAACTTATTGTATCCGGCCCCCTAAGCGGCAACGGAAGAGATCAGGGATTAAATAGGCGCGGATAAACGCCGATAAACGCGGATAAAACAAAGCATCGTAATCTTTGTATTTCTTATCCGCGTTCATCTGTGTTCATCAGCGGCCGGAAGTCTTTTTCGGTAACCCGCTACGTTAAGATAGTTTGTAAGGCCATGCCGCGATCCAATCCATTTCTGGCGTCCCTGCCGAACCTCGATCTCACGGCGGTCGTGGATATCCTGGTGGTCGCGTTTCTGGTGTACGAGGCCCTGATGGTGGTCCGCGGCACGCGCGCGGGTCACATCCTTCTCGGCATTTTGTTCATGGTCCTGTTCTATGTCGCGGCGGTCTGGGCGGGATTGGAAGCCCTCCGGTCGGTGCTTTCCTTCATCGTGCCGTACCTGGGCCTGGCAATCATCGTTCTGTTTCAGTCGGAGATCCGCCGCACCCTGGCGCGGCTCGGGCGGAAGCGCTGGTTCGGACTGGGCTCGGGTTACCGCCCGCTCGCATCGGTCGCCGAAATCATGCTGGCGGTGGAGGAACTTGCGTCGCATCGGACCGGCGCGCTGATCGTGTTGGAGCGGGATATCGGCCTGCGCACATTCATCGAGAGCGGCGTGCGGCTGGACGCCTCCATTTCCCGCGATCTGTTTCTTTCCATTTTCCAGCCCGGTCTGCCGCTGCATGACGGCGCCGTCGTCATACAGAACGACCGCATTGCGGCGGCGGCCTGCTTCCTGCCGCTGACCACGAATCCCGTCTTCAGGTCCGAGCTAGGTACGCGTCATCGCGCCGCCATCGGGATCACGGAGGAGACCGACTGTCTCTCCCTGGTAGTCTCCGAAGAGACTGGCCGCATCTCGGTGGCCGCCGCCGGAGAATTGGCGCAGGGACTTTCCATCGCCGAAGTGGAGCAGCGCATCAACCTTCACTTCGGGGTGCAGATCGGAAGAGCGTCGTGTAGGGAAAGAGTGTAGATCTCGGTGGTC
>OBLW0100000546.1_pt1 | contig 32024 bp, 25 predicted proteins | sample 1520161 | NCBI WGS metagenome assembly OBLW01 (sample SAMEA3539309, study PRJEB22396) | soil metagenome | biome: tundra; feature: field; material: soil | place: USA | collected 2010-05 | depth 0.15 m
CATTGACGAAACGCTTTAGAACAATCGGACGATCGCGGATTCCGGCGAGCGCGCCCGGCGCCACGGATAGATAGTAACGCACAAGATCGAGTTTTGAGATTTGTGCTTGCGATGAGAAATAGAGCTTATCGGGATGCGTTATCTGGACGTCACATCCCTCGACCGAGAGCACTGTGCCGGCTGCGTCCTTTGCCATTAAATCAGGCTACCACTCCGATGCGGCACCGTGCCCCGCCCATGAACAAAGGAAGGTTATGCCGACCATCCATCAAGGAACGACCAAAAACAGCTGCCTTGAGTGTAATAGAGATGTTTCGGCAGTTACTGGGTAACGACTGCGCTCTGCTTTCGTCTTGCCAGTAAGATTGCCAGCAGAATTCCCCCGATGACGCCGAAAAGGACAACATCGGTAAAATCCCGATGAATGCCGTGCTTCCGGGCTTGCACAGTTTGGATGGTCATTACCGAAGCATGGAACAAGCTCTGGCGCGCGGCGAAGGCAATCAGGGAGCGATGCAACGACGGCTTTCTGGCAGCCAGCAGCAGAAAGGGGCCGAGCGCGATAAACCAACTAAGAAACATCGGCTCGCGTTCGTCTTTCATTTCCAGAAGCCACTGGAAGTCGCTAGATCGGTGTATAACCGATAAATCAGGCCGACATAAAAGAGGCCCACGAGTCCCAGGGCGACTTGCAGCATGCGTTCGCGTTTCACGATGACCTCCTCTTACGAAAACTACTCCTACGCCGGAGCTAATGAGCCGGATGTTGGGATACCTCGGCATTTTGAAGCGCATACTTCGTCCCAAAGGCCGACGGTTCAGATCCGCCCCCACAACCATGAACGCCACTGCCGAGATGCAGTGGCGTTCGCCTCTCACAGAAGCTTCTGTTCCCCAAACCCCGGCCTCAAACCTCTGAGAAGCAGACATCTCGGTACCCATCGCGACTCTTTGAAGGTTTGCTTGTGAGGCTCCGCGTTGCGCTCGCCGAATGCTTCCAGGTTCTTTCTCAAGAGATTGTCTACACTTTGCATCGCATTTTCCGTTCCGGGAATACCGCCGGTTATATCTGAGCCAAGCCGCCATCGACGAACAACTCGATACCGGTCACGTAGCTGCTGTCGTCGGAGGCCAGAAACGAGACGGCCTTCGCGATCTCATCCGCGGTGCCGGGACGGCCCAGGGGAATATTGCAAATCGAGCTCTGCACAAATCGATCGACCTGTTCCTGCGTCATCCCAAGCGAGGTGTTGTAGCCCGGCGTCGGGATGATGCCCGGACTGATTGCATTCACCCGGATCTTGCGCTCCTTGAGGTCTACGGACCAGGTGCGCGCAAACGAGCGGACCGCGGCCTTGGTCGCGCTGTAGACGCTGAAGGCCGGACTGCCGGTGGTGGAAACTATCGATGCATTCAGTACGATCGATCCGCCCGGTTGCAGCAACGGGAGCGCCTTCTGCACTGTAAACAGCAGTCCCCTCACATTCACGTCAAATTGCTTGTCAAAATGTTCTTCACTGATTTGTTCGAGCGGAGCAAACGCGCCAGTACCGGCATTTGCAAAAACGATATCAAGCTTGCCTTTCTCCTTCTTCACGGCCGCGTACAGCTTGTCGATATCTGCCAATTTCGAGACGTCGCCCTGGACACTCGTTACGTTATGGCCGATCTCGCTCACCGCCGCCTCCAGTTCGCTTTGTCGGCGTCCTGTGATGAATACGTACGCACCTTCATTGACGAACCGTTTTGCCGTCGCCAGTCCAATCCCACTGCTGCCTCCGGTAATCACTGCAATCTTCCCTGCGAGTTTCTGTGACATGGTTGTCTCCTCAGGCCTAGTTGTGGCCGCAGCAGTCTAGATGGTGCCTAGTCCGTACAAGTCGCAACTTGTTTAGCGATCACTAAACAATATGGTAGACTGAGAGAGTCGTGATAAGCAAATTGCCAAAGCGCGCAGGACGGCCGCGTGGCTTCAATCCGGAAGAGGCGCTTGATCGCGCCATGCATGTCTTCTGGCAAAAGGGATTTGAAGGGGCTTCTTTGAATGCCTTGACTACCGCGATGGGGATCCAACCGGCAAGCCTTTATAAGGCTTTTGGAAACAAACAGGCGCTCTTCGAACAAGCTTTAGCCCGATATCTAGCCGGCCCTGTCGCGTTCATCCATGGCGCGCTAAATGAGCCGACAGCGTATGCCGTAGCAGAACGTATCCTGCACCAGACCGCCGAGTTTCTCACCGAGAGGCGCTCACGGCGCGGGTGCATGACGATTCAAGCAGCTCTGGCCGGCGGTGTAGAGGCTGAGCCAATCCGGAGGAAGCTCATTGCCTTGAGAGTGAAGGAGCAGGATGCCCTTCGCCGGCGTTTTGAGCGAGCAAAATCTGAGGATGATTTGCCGAAAGATGCGGATGCCGCCGATCTAGCCCGTTTCGTTACCGCTCTTTTTCAGGGTATGACCGTGCAGGCCATCAACGGCGCAAGCCGCGAGGATCTGCTTCGCCTTTCTGACACCGCTTTGCGGATATGGCCAAAATAAGTGCGGAAGCCGCGACACAGAACTCCAATTCGACGTGTCAATTGACGGAAATCGCCAAGGCGCCCATTAAGGGGCGGGTTACTACTCTTAAGTCGGCTTGTGGTGAGCAATGGGTTGGTGGCCACTAGCGCGTTTCCCGATACCAATTCTGTCGAAAGTAGCAATAGGCGAACTCAACGAGCGCTTTGGCGTGCTCTTCGCCACGGACTCTCTTCGATCCCGGAGTCCACCGGGAACGAATTGGCGGGTACGATCCCCACGGGCACATTTCACTCGCCCGAATTATCTCCGGAAGCAGCACGATCAAATGAAGAGCATGAGAGAAACTGAAGAGTCCTGTCTCAAATTCGGTCTCTCGACTGCTACGCCGGAATCCCGGCTCCGACTTCACTGGCGGTTTTTTTTCAAGTCCGGCAACTTTGCCCAGACGTCTCAGGTGGCGTTCAGCCTGGCTGAAGTCAGCTGCCAGAAAAGTTTCGAGAAGGTCCCAGGCCACCATGGTCCCCATGACCCGGCCACCGAGACAAATAATGTTCATGTGATCGTCCTCGACCCCTTGCCGAGCCGAGAAGTGATCATTGATTAGAGCAGCGCGGACTCCCGGAACTTTGTTGGCGCAGACGGAAGCACCCACCCCGCTTCCGCAAACAGCAACCCCGCGCTCTACCGTGCCTGAAGCCACGGCCCGCGCCAACGGAATAACGAAATCCGGGTAGTCGTCGCCCGGCTCGAGGCGGTTTGCACCGAAGTCAACAATGTTATGACCCGCGGCAGTCAGGCGGCTGCGAAGGTCCTCTTTCAATCCAAACCCGCCGTGATCGGCGGCGATTCCAATGCGCATGTTCTCTCCTTCATCATCAGGTCGCAGAATAATCCGACGTCACTTCAGATAAACCGCGTTCTCTCAAGCCACTTCTGTCTTCGATTCCTTACCAACTTGGCCCGCGGCGGCGAGATCTGCCAAAACCACCGCATGATCCCTGCTGACGCGGCCAGCTGGAATGGAAACATCCCCAGCTTGCAAGCGGGCAAGCATTCGCGTTTTTTCGCTTCCGGTTACTAGCCAAAGCACGCGACGGGAGCGATTGATAATCGGGTACGTTAGCGTCATGCGCCGCCGGTTCTGGTAGATTCCCGTGAGTGCAACGTCTGTCTCTTTCACATCGAGGACCGGGTCTCCCGGCACCAGCGAAGCGGTGTGGCCGTCGGGTCCGAGTCCCAAGTGAACGAGATCGAGCACAGGCGGTGAGCCTGCGATTTCGTTCAGAGTCAGTGCATATCGCATGCAAGCCGTCTCGAAATTGGTAGCTTCTACCGGCATGGCATGGATCTGGTCAGGGCGTAAAGGTGCATGCTCCAGCAGGCTCTCACGCAAGTGGGTAAGATTCCGATCGGGGTCGCCCTCGGGCGCAATTCTCTCGTCCACCTCCACGATATGCACGCCGTTCCACGGCACTTCTTGCTTTGCGAGATCGCGAAGCATGATCCACGGTGTTTTTCCACCACTCACCGCCATCACGAACTTGCCCCGAGCCGCGACTGCCTCTTGGGCCGCTTTGGCGATTAGTTTTGCGGCTTCGAGAGCGACCGCGTCGGCATCGGGATAGACTTTAATCTTCATCGCGCGGCCTCGCTTGCAAGTGCAAGTACTTTCTTCTCGCCTGGATTGCTCCAGCCCCCGGTTGGCGCCACTCGATCAACTTCGTTCGGGCCCCAGGTCCCTGGCGCATACTGATGAACCGGCGTGCTCTTTTTCAGTACCGGTTCCACGATCCGCCACGCTTCTTCGACGTAGTCTTCGCGCGCGAACAAGGTACTGTCTCCGGACATTGCCGCTCCGAGCACGCGTTCGTACGCATCCATCTCATCGGCATGTGGAGAATGGCTGGCTACCATCTCGCCGGCCTCGAGCGCGAGTCCTTCAGCGTTAGCAGCGAGGTTCATCATCCCCATCGCGATGGTAATTTCTGGACTCAATCGGAGGCGAAGGTGATTTTCGACCAACTGGCTGTCGGGAATCAGGGTCGGCGGCTTGCGAAACTTAGCGACGATCTCGGTGCAAGTCGTCGGCAAACACTTGCCAGCGCGAATGTAGAACGGCACACCTTTCCACCGCCAGGAATTGATTTCCAGCTTCACTACGGCAAAGGTCTCGGTCTGCGAATCCTTCGCAACCCCGTTTTCATCGCGGTAGCCGCGGAACTGGCCACGCACCAGGTTCTTCTCCTCGATCGGTGGAATCGCTCGCAACACTTTGACCTTTTCGTCGCGGATTGACTCGCTATCGGCGCGGACGGGCGGTTCCATCGCCAGATTTGACAACACCTGGAATAGGTGGTTCTGGACAACGTCGCGGATGGTTCCAGTCTGATCGTAAAACCCTCCGCGGCCCTCTACCCCGAAGTCTTCCGCCATCGTGATCTCGACGCTCTCGATCTGGTTGCGGTTCCAAAAAGATTCCACAAAAGTGTTGGCGAAGCGGAACGCCACCACATTGTTCACAGCGCGCTTTCCAAGGTAATGGTCGATGCGAAAGATGTCGGCTTCATCGAAGACGCCGAGCAGAACCTTATTCAGTTCCTGCGCGGACGCCAGATCGTGCCCGAAAGGCTTCTCCACAATAACCCCGGCGCCATGTCCGCAGTTGGATTCGGCGAGATGTTGGACCACGGTTTCAAACAGAACCGGCGGGATTGCCAGATAATGTGCCGGGCGTTTCGCGTCTTTGAGCTGCTGGCGAAGCGCGGTGAAGGTTGCCGGATCCTGGTAGTCACCGTCGACATAGCGCAGCAAGCCGCTCAACTTTTCGAAAGCGGCGGAATCCATCCCACCATGTTTCTCCAAGCTGTCTTTCGCGCGAGCGCGAAGTTGATCGAGATTCCATCCAGCTTTGGCTACGCCGACGACGGGTACATTGAGATGTCCTCGCTTCACCATTGCTTGCAGGGAGGGGAAAATCTTCTTGTAAGCGAGATCGCCGGTGGCGCCGAAGAAAACAAGCGCGTCTGAGTTGAAATTGGTCATGAATATCTCTCCTTTAAGCAGCCTCAGATTTTTCTTTCGGCTTTTCCAAATGACCGCCGAATTCGAACCGCATCGCGGACAGCAGCTTGTCGGCATAGTTTGCTTCGCCGCGTGAGCTGAAACGCTCGTAGAGTGAAGCGGTCAGCACGGGGGTCGGCACCGCTTCGTCGATCGCGGCTTTGATCGTCCAGCGGCCCTCGCCGGAATCGGACACGCGTCCCGCAAACTTCGAAAGCCCGGGATCCTGAATCAAGGCGGTTGCAGTTAGGTCCAGCAGCCATGATGCGATCACGCTGCCGCGGCGCCACACTTCGGCGACGTCCCGCAGATTGAAGTCGTACCGGTAGTGTTCCGGGTCGCGTAGCGGAGTGGTTTCCGCATCAACGCCGTGCTGTTGTTTGCCGACATCCGCTGAGCGCAGCACCGACAACCCTTCTGCGTAGGCCGCCATGATCCCGTATTCGATTCCGTTGTGCACCATCTTGACGAAGTGGCCGCCGCCATTTGGGCCGCAGTGCAGGTAGCCTTGCTCCGCGGTGCCATCGAGTTTCTCGCGTCCAGGCGTGCGTAATATGTCACCGATTCCAGGAGCGAGCGCCGAGAAGATGGGATCGAGGTGCTGGACGACCTCTTTCTCGCCGCCAATCATCATGCAGTAGCCACGTTCGAGACCCCACACGCCGCCGCTGGTGCCCACGTCCACGTAGTGAATCTGTTTGGGGACGAGATTTTTTGCACGCTGAATGTCATCCACGTAATAGGAGTTTCCGCCGTCGATGAGGATGTCACCTGCTTCGAGGTGCGGTAACAGATCGGCGATGGTCTGATCAACGACCGCCGCCGGAACCATCAGCCACACTGCGCGTGGTTTCTCCAATTTCTTCACCAGATCGATCAGCGAATCTGCTCCGATCGCGTGGTCTTTGACTAAACCGGCCACCGTTTGTGGTGACCTGTCGAACACAACGCATCTGTGTCCTTTCTTGATTAGCCGACGCACCATGTTGGCGCCCATCCGGCCCAGCCCTATCATTCCGAGTTCCATAAATTCTCCTCTTCAAAAAATTGCGTTTGATTCACTGCGTTACCTGCGTCGCCGCGTCACGCAACGATTCCATTGCGGTCGCCACGTCTTTGTCAGCACCAAATACTGACGTACCTGCGACCAGGACACTGCCTCCTGCTGCGACTGCTATTGGAGCAGTCGCCTCATCAATTCCCCCGTCGACTTCTAACTCACAGTCGGGCTTGATCCGCTCGATCATTTGCGCGACCCGCCGGATTTTGGGCAACATTAATCCAAGAAAATGCTGATGTCCGAAGCCCGGATTCACAGTCATGACCAGCACCTGATCGAGGTCTGGGAGTACTTCTTCCAGAACCGATGCAGGAGTAGCGGGGTTAATTGCCACTCCAGCGCGTTTTCCAAGAGCCTTAATACGCTGCACCGTGCGGTGCAAATTGTTGTTACCTTCCCAATGAACGAGAAACGAATCCGAGCCGGCCTCGGCAAACTCGTCGAGGAAACAATCCGGATCGGAAATCATCAAGTGCGTCTCCAGCGGCAGGCGCGTGACTCGGCGGCTTTGAAGCCATCGTAAATGACTTGCTTGGCGGCGGCGATCTCTGCCGTTTGAGCTGAGTTTAGCGTGCCGGACCAACCAAACATTTTTGTCTGGAACGATCCCCGGTGGTCGAAGGGCAAGATATATAAAGGTTCGTTAAAGCCGATGGTTGTCATTGGGACTCCTTGAGTTCGCGGTAGCGACGAATCAATGTGTTGGTTGAGCTGTCGTGATTCAGCACAGGCTCAGCCGGGTTCTCGAGTTCTGGAATGATGCGCTGTGCCAGGACTTTGCCTAGCTCCACACCCCATTGGTCGAACGAATCAATATTCCAGACCACGCCTTGAGTGAAGACCGAGTGCTCGTAAAGCGCTATAAGCTTGCCCAGTGTTTCGGGGGTGAGCCGCTCAGCGAGGATCGTATTGGAGGGTCGATTGCCTTCAAAGACGCGATGCGGCACAAGCCAGTCCGGAGTGCCCTCCGCTTTCACTTGCTCTGGCGTTTTACCAAATGCCAGCGCTTCCGCTTGAGCGAAAACATTGGCGAGCAGCATGTCATGATGCCGGCCCAGCGGATTTAAGGTCTTCGCAAATCCGATGAAGTCGCACGGAATGAGGCGCGTGCCTTGATGTATCAGCTGATAGAAAGAATGTTGACCGTTGGTCCCAGGTTCACCCCAGTAGATCGGACCTGTCTCTTTGTCGACTGCTTTCCCATCGAGCGTGACATGCTTGCCATTGCTCTCCATCGTCAACTGCTGCAGATATGCGGGAAAGCGCTTGAGGTACTGTTCGTACGGCAGTACAGCCACGGTCTCTGCACCAAGGAAGTCGTTGTTCCACACTGCTAGTAGCCCCATGAGAACCGGCAGATTGGCCTCAAATGGAGCCGTGCGGAAGTGCCCATCCATTTCGTGGAAGCCGCTCAGCATTGCGCGGAAGTTTTCGGGACCGACGGCAATCATGGTCGAAAGGCCGATCGCCGAGTCCATGGAATAGCGACCGCCAACCCAATCCCAGAACCCGAACATGTTCGCGGTATCAATACCAAACTTCGAGACTTCCGGATCATTGGTCGAAACCGCGACAAAATGCTTTGCCACTGACTTTTCATCGCCTCCTAGCGCTGCCAGCGACCAAGCGCGAGCGGTCTGAGCATTAGTCATGGTTTCGAGAGTGGTGAATGTTTTTGACGAGACGATGAATAGCGTCTCCGCCGGATCGAGATCCTGCACCGCCTCGGCGAAGTCCGTTCCATCCACATTCGAGACAAAGCGAAAGGTCATCGAGCGTTCCGAGTAGTGCTTGAGCGCCTCGTACGCCATGACCGGACCAAGGTCGGAGCCGCCGATTCCAATGTTTAAGACATTCCGAATGCGTTTTCCGGTATGACCTTTCCATTCGCCGCTGCGCACACGATTGGAAAAGTCAGCCATCCGATCCAGTACAGCGTGGACTTCTGGTACCACATTTTTTCCATCAACAAGAATCGATTGATCTTTCGGAGCACGCAGAGCCACGTGCAGCACTGCTCGCTTTTCGGTGATGTTGATCTTCTCCCCGCTGAACATGGCGTCGATCCGCGCTCGCAAGCCGGACTCCGCGGCAAGTTGGAGAAGGACCTTGAGGGTCTCATCAGTAACACGATTCTTAGAGTAGTCGAGGTATAGACCTACCGCGTCCACTGCCATGCGCTGCCCGCGCTTGGGGTCGTCTGCGAATAACTGCCGCAAGTGGAGCTTTGAAACTGCCTTGTAGTGCGCTGTCAGAGCTTTCCACGCGGATTGTTTGCTCGCTCGTTTCTTCACTTGCGGTTGAGGGCTCGCTGCCATTCTGATCTCCTTTTCATTTTTTCTACCATCTCGTCACGCGAACTAAACAGGCGCGAGGGAAGCTTTTACTTCTTCGCGTTTGTTGAGGTTACTCAGCCTCTGCAGTCCGAATGTGGCAGCTCCGAGAAGAGCCGCACGTGTGGTGATGATGATGTGAATCGGCATCCGCTCCATTAAATCTTTGAAGCGGCCCTTTCTGGTGAAAGTCTGCACGAACTGCGGTTTTTGCAGCAGTTTCACGAGGTGAAGGGCAATGCCGCCAGCCAAGTACACACCGCCCGTCGCCACAACCTTTAGTGCAAGATTGCCGGCCTCGCTTGCCAGTATCGAGACGAGCAAATCAACCGTCGCCAGGCACAATTCGCTTGGATGCTGCGGATCGAAAGCTGCTTCCACGATTGGTGTAATCTTTGGCAGATTCAATCAATTGAGCAATTTCCGGCCGTTCCAGGATGTTTTCCTCATCGCGTAGAAATTCGTAAATGTTGGGAACGCCAATTCCAGAGCAGACACGCTCCACTCCCACGTGTCCGAAACGAGGAAAAAGCTAATGCAGCAGACGGATTTGACGCTCGTCCGTGGGAGCAAAATCAGAATGCCCGCCTTCGGAGCCGTGGGCTAAATACTGTGATCCATCCCAGGTCAGAAAGGATTCACCTAAACCTGTGCCTGGAGCGAAGCTGGCGCTGCCGCAATAAAGCGCTTGCCCCTTGGAAGATGACGAGGAGCCCCCGCGGAGATCTGGCGACGAATCGACACCAAGACGCCCCCTGCAAGCGCACGAGCGCATCTTTTCGCTGCCCTCCATATTGATCTCCAGGCCGTCGTTCGAACTGAGAGAGGCGTGCTTCAAGAATCCTCGAGCATCCTTTATCGCATGCCAGCTTCCATTCGAGAGCGCGTAACACCACTCGCCAATCTTTGTCCGGAGAATGGTTTAGCCGTCCAGCGTTTGCGCATCAACCGGTTTGGTGCTGGGTTCTGGGAGGGAGAGTGCCAAGCAATTGGCAAGTGACAGAGGCCGGCGTTTGTCAACGTATTGGCCGATCAGAGAGTCGCTTCGTCTTAAGGTTCATAGTGCTGTACTCTCGCGACCGGCAGAGTCGGCTCGCTACGATTTCACTATGCTCAGAACCGCCGTCATTTTGTGTTCCTCTCCGGGCGCCAGAGTGACGGATGCGGCCAGGATATTGCTCGCCTCGACACAGAGGAATTGAGTCCATTCGCCATCGCCTAAGTCTCCCAATCGCGCAGCGCCTTCGCGCCAGGGATTCCACACAACAGTAGTGAGCGAATTGGCCTTCTCCAATCGAATGTGACGGCGCAACTCCGGATCGATCAAATCAACGTCGTTCTCAGTGCCTAGAAATGCATTGTCAGTTGCCGAGGCAATCGTCACGTCACCGTGCTGCACCTTTGCTGCGTTCGAGTCGGTATTGTCGAGGAAATGCACCGCTTCCAGACCCTCCAACCGCACGTTCGCAACATCGGCCACTCGGTTGTAGGCGTGCAGGGCCTCTTCGAACCGTAAACCGGTTTTGCCGGTATTGGTGCAGATGAGCTCCAGGGTGAGCTTGGGACCAAAAACAACGCGATGCAGAAGGCGAAAGTCGGCAGGCCACCAGCGCCGAGTTTGCTCGTCGCTCTCGATGGACATGCTCACGCAGACTCCAGATTTGTCTTCAACAATGGACTCGAGCTGCCAACTTCTTGTGCGCACAAACCCATGTGCGGGCGCTTTCGGATCGTCTGCCTTGGCGCGAAACCAGGGAAAGCAAATCGGGATTCCTCCGCGGATTGCCTGGGCTTCCTGCCAACGGGATTTTGTGCTCAGAAAGAGAACCTCGTCGTTCCCAGCCGGCTTCCAGGAGGTCACTTGTGCGCCGTGTAGATACATCTCGCCTTCGGCGCGCGAACCAGTGATCTGGATTCGCGGCAGACCGCCGTTACCTTCGCAAATTCTAGCCACTCCTGGAATTCCGAAGCGGCGGTCGAGTTCTTCCACTGCTGACATTGTCTCCATTTTGCTCCTGACCCCGGGCAATAAGCGCCGGTGTAATCCCCTTAATAGTTCAGAGGCCGGAAATGGCCACTGCACCCGCAGCAAGTGCGAGATCAAGGTCGAGAGGTTCGTTAGATTCACAACTACAAGAAAGATTCATAGGAGAGCTACATCTAGGTCCCAGCGTCTGGCAAGCGTTTGGCAAGTGACGGATTCTGGCTGGCAGTGCCGCCGGGAATGCTGTAGCGAGCTGAGATCCGTGGGGCGTAAGTGCGTGGAAAGCCATACGGTTCAGAGATTGCGCGTGACCGTCGATTTTGGCCGAAATATTGCGGGTTCTCATTCGGCCTTTAGACATCTACTCACACATCAGACGAAATTCGAGCGACCGATTGAGGGTGCAAACAAGAGAAGCAGCATGAGTGAAAAGCTCCCAGTAGTCTACATCGCGCGGCACGGCAACACAGCTTGGACTCACTCCGGCCAGCATACCGGACTTACCGATCTTCCCTTGACACCCGATGGCGAGCGCAATGCCATGCGGCTTGGAGAACGACTTAAGGGAATGACCTTCGCAAAGGTGTTCACCAGCCCATTGCAGCGCGCATCACGTACCTGCGAACTGGCCGGGTTTGGAGCTGGAGCAGAAACCGATCCTGACTTGGTCGAATGGGATTATGGCAACTATGAAGGACTGACCTCGGCGCAAATCCTCCAGAAATACCCGAACTGGGACCTATTCCGCGACGGCGCCCCGGAGGGTGAGTCGCCCGCAGAAATCGCCGAACGGGCGGACCGTGTGGTTGAACGTATCCGTCATGTTGCGGGTGATGTGCTGGTCTTTTCCAGCGGACACTTTATTCGGGTGTTCACTGCGCGCTGGCTGGGCCTCGGCCCGGGAGCTGGGGGCAGGTATTTTGTGTTAAGCCCGGCCAGCCTCAGTTCACTCAGTTATGAACATAACCTGTCCCGGCCAGTCATCCGGCTCTGGAACGATGACCACCACGTTGGAACCGTAGCGCGCCAAAATGTATCACATGATGAATTGCAATTAATCGCAGCGAAGGAATATCGGCCGAAACGCGAGGTTTAGAAATTAGCACAAAAACCGTCATGCCACCAAATTCCGCTAAAGTGGTCCCGATGGCCACGAAGCCAGAAAATCTTTCCGAGCTTCTCCAGCAATACGGCGGCAACCTGATTCGATTTGCCGGGACCGAAGCCGCCATTTATGAAAGGCACCTGATTTTTGATCGCGCAATCGACCCAAAAGTAGCGAGCGCACGCGAAGGCTTCGAAGCACTCGCGCACACCAGGTCCGGTTTGCGCAATTTCTGCTGTTCCGCCAGGCCCAGTCGGCGCCTTTTACCTTTTTCACGCCCCATTACGACATTGCTCGCGAGTATTCTCTATTCTTCTAATGCGCTCCAATGACACTCCGCCCATGCAAAGGCGGAAGACCGGCAGTCCGTAAGCACAATCTCGCAGCAAGCGAGATCCTCGTTACGAAGGTAAATTGACCCTGATTACGGCCGGTGCCATCATCCCCTCAGCGTGCTTCGGGGCTCGTGGTCTCGGTCGTACGGAGAGCTGCTGCCTTGGGAGATATTTTCATGCGGGCTTCGCCTCGTTTTTTCACTGGAGTTTCTTTCGTTCTCATCGTCCTGACGCTCGGTGTTGTGCAGGCGCAGAAGCAGGAAGTCAAGATCGGATTTTCCATCGAGGCTGTCAAAGGCGAGCGTTGGCAGACCGACCTCGACGAGTTCCAGCAGCGCGCCCACGAACTCGGAGGTGCCGTCCTCACCCGCTCCGCCAATGGCGACGATGACCTGCAGTTTCGCCAGATCAACGAACTGCTCAAGAGCGGCATCGATGTCCTCGTGTTTCTGCCGCACGATACCAGCAAGGCCGAGCGCATTGTGGAAGCCGCGCACGCGAAACACGTCCCGGTGATCAGCTATGACCGCCTGGCCAGTGCGCCGGTCGATCTCTACGTCGGATTTGATCTCTTCTCGGTGGGACTCGAGCAGGCGCAAAGCCTGGTGGATCGCGCCCCAAAAGGCACCTACCTGTTGTTGGGAGGCTCACTGCTCGACGCCAACTCGAAAGTCGTTCGCGCCGGACAGATGAAAGTGTTGCAGCCCTTCATCGATCGCGGCGACATTCATGCCCTTGCCGATCTCTGGGTACCGGAGTGGAGCGCCACCGAGGCTTACATCATGGTCACGAAAGAACTGAAGAAGTTAAAGGCTGCTCCCACCGCGATTGTTGCCTCGAATGACGCGATTGCCGGCGGCGCAATCCAGGCGCTCGAAGACAAGGGCTGGTCTGGCAGAGTGCTGGTCTCGGGTCAGGACGCAGATCTCGCCGCCATCGAGCGAATCTTCGATGGCTCTCAACTGATGACCGTCTATAAGCCGGTCGGAAGTGAGGCGCGAGCTGCGGCTGAAGCCGCGATGAAACTTGCGCGGCACGAAGACCTGGAGAGTAGGGATGAGGTACCGAACGGCGCGCTGACCACAAAAGCTATCCTGCTGACGCCGATCTGTGTCACTCAGGAAAACGCGAAACAGACCGTGCTCAAAGATGGATTTCAGAAGCTGGAAGTCGTCAAGCAAAACCTGCCCCAAGACAAGCAGGTACAGTTGGACAAACCATAGCACCGGTCTAGCTGGCGTGGGAATCCTTGTAATTGCCTTGTCGCCATGCATGTGATCCGGTGACCTTGCTTTCAATTACTCGGCCCCATACCACAACCGCAGATAGAACCAGCAGCATCCCCCGCCGAGCAACCTAGTCCTCTTTGTCGCTGTCCCAAATGCGGCAGGACCATGGTCATCATCCAGACCTTCACCGCCGCTCAGATCCTGCTCCGTTCTCCTCCTTCGTTCCTCCGTGCCGCACGAAACCAATTTCCAAAAACCGCAAATCCCGATCCGTCTTTCGGCTCGATCCGCCCTCGTGCGCCTTGCCCCCGAAAAAAGTTTTTGTCCCTGACCCAGAATCTGTTCCAACCGCGATCATCTTCTACTTCCATCACCACTCATACTGCTATTCTCCCACCAAGCACACCGGTCCATCGCCTACCTCATGCCACCCATCGACGCTATTGAAAACCCATAGCCACCGCGCCCTACCGCACCGCGGGGCGGCTTCCTTCAAGTCGTTGTATCGAAAGCGACCGCCGCAGATTCTGATGAGGCTACTAATTTCTCCTCTGCGGTCACTTCTGATACAACACTAGGACTTCCTGGGACTAATCCTGCTTGGAAGCCGGATGGCTATTGATTCGTCGATGGCTCGTCCGGAGAACGGTCGATTCACTACACCTTGTCGTCGAATCCAAGGCGAACGCATTCCCATAGAATAGTAGTTTTAGAGTTTCGCCATCGGTTATCATCTGCGGGACAGTTGGATATCATGCCTTCATTTGCCCGTTCACTTTTCGCATCTCTAGTATTTTTTTCTGTCGGCGCCGCGGCCCAGGGTTTCTAACTCCGCGGTCAGGCCCGCATCTGAATCATCGGTTAGCGGGACCGAGCTGTATTTGAAAGTTCGCCTCGATTCGCCACTCAAGGTTTCTAAGCTGAAGTACGGTGATCAAGTTTCAGGCACACTTCTACATCTTGTGTACTCGGGTGAAACCGAGCTGTTTCCTGCCTCAACCGTGGTTCACCTCTCCGTGGAAAGACTCGATCGCCGTCGCCGAGTGCCCAACGATCATTGGCCATGGATGATCAAGGCCTTCACGCCACGCCATGAAAAATATCCGCTGTTCGGTTCGGCTAGCATCTCGAACTGCGATGGTCACGAGACTTTGCTCCAGGTTTCTTCGGTCTCCGTAAACGACGAAGTCGACATTGAGCCAAGAACGAAAAAGAACACCGGTCCTGCGCTATCACATAATGTTTCCCAGAAACCACGCCGCCATATCGGCCCAATTGTCACACTCGTGGCCAGCGCGGGAGCTAATACGAATGCCAAAACCACTGGCGAGCCGGGCGAACGCCGAACTGTAGCCGCAGGAGCGGAAGCCAAGGTCATCTTGTTGGGAGAAGTCAGCTCTTCGAAAAATCATGCTGGCGATTCATTTCAGGCACGCCTCGTCGAACCGGTTCAGCTGGGTTCGAAGATCATGCTTCCTGAAGGCAGTATGTTTGAAGGAAAGTGTTAAAAAGTCGGGCGTCACGCACTCTCAGCCGCTCCGGTTCCATCTACTTTACTTTTACCAATCTGACCATCCCCGGCGGCTCCAGCAGCTCGATCTCAGCGTCGGTCGCCGGTGCGGAAATCAGTCGACGTTCCCACACGGTGATTGACCCGGAAGGGCGGATGCACGGTGATCGCCCCGGCAGAGTCTGGATGCTTCTTAACGGCGGCGTGACGCCTGGAATCTCTAAAGAAGTAGATGACACCACCCAGTTGATCGTCGAGGCTCTGGTTTCCACGGCGACGGATGCCTCGACTGCCGGAACAGCAAAGATCGTTTCCACCTGTGTGTCAACCTTTTTCGTGTTGACACGTCACGGACGCGATGTGGTTCTGCCGAAGTATACCCAGTTGAGGATCGTCTTTGATCGTCCCGTCGAGATTGTTGCTCAAACCGCTGGCCCTGTTCTCGAACGCTGACGTTCGATCCGACCCGCAATTCTCGGGAAGCCCTGAACTGATCTGATCTTCGGAGCATCAGCCCCAAGGATGTTGGGGGTGGTGGCCTGAATGCCACCACCCCAACTCGGGACTAATGGAAAGAGGGTGATGCATCGATCAATCGCGATCCTTATCTGCCGCCTCTCTTCCAGCCAGCTTAACGCCAGGCTTAGGATAAGGTTTGTCATCTCCCATGATGCCCCGCCACAAAATACGATTAAACAGATCGGAATTGATCATGTCGGGGTGATTGAAATTGAATCCCTTGGTTGCTTGCGCCCACCACGCACCATCGTGCAAGGGTTTCACTCCGGCGGTGATTAGCCGATTTCCAGGATTCTTGCATTCAGGCACCAGTGTCGGATCAACCGGTGGTTCGCAAAGGATACCCGGTATGGGTGCGACATAGGGCTGAAGATTCGGTTCTTTGATAAACACGTCGGACATGGGGAAGGCGTTCGCGTCGTTGAGACCCAAGTGATTTACTCCGAGAATGTCTTCAATGGTTCGAAGTACATTGGTGGAGTTGTACATGGTGTGAACGACCGCGCCACTGTTCGTATAAGGAGAGATCACGAACACGGTCGAGCGATGGGCATCCACGTGGTCTGGGCCATTCTGCGCGTCATCTTCCACCACGAAAATCGCCGTATCTTTCCAATAAGGCGAGTTGCTAACCGCCTCAACCAGACGGCCTACCGCGTAGTCGTTGCTCGCCATTTGCGAGAGTGGATTCTCGAGGCCGGCGGCGTTTGACGAGAAGTTCCCGAAGTGGTCTTCCATGAAATCGACCATCTCGAAGTTGGGTAGATTGCCATTCTTCACATATTCGTTGAACTCACGATTCCACTCTTCGAACCGGTACTGATCTGGAGTGTTCAAATCCCAGCCCCGATAGTACACATCGGTATGGTCCAGAAGAGACTTCCGCACCGGTACTGCCTGCACCACCTTCTGCGCGAAGGCGTCGCGGACGATTGGAATGTAGAAGGGAGTTCCCGCACCTGACGGAACGACGTAATAATTCTCGTCGGCGTACAGTCCGTAGTGGCGAACCGTCTTGCCAGCGCGAAGTACGCTGTCCCAGATATAGCCACCCAACGCGTCAGGATCCAGATCGTCCGCGCCTTCCGAGGCGGTGATGTCCTTCGATCCTGGTTCGATGGAGGAATTACCGGTCGGATCAAATAGGGTAGTGATACGAACCGTGCTCGGGCTAGGGGTTCCGCTCGTCTGGTCAGGCAAGGCGATTCCGATGTTGCGAGGATTGCCGTTCCAGTCGAAGGGAATGTTAAAATTCGCGTTGCCGTACCCGACGAGCACATTCTTGACCGTGGCGTCATTCGTGTGCCCTTGAGTATCCCAATTCCATCCGTCGCCGCTCACATCGCCGGCATCGTAATAATTATCGAGCAGTGCGAACCTTTGCGCGAGCAGGTGCTCGTTCGGTGAAATAGGTTGTGGAAACTGTACCCGCTTGGGATCGCCATTGCCTTCCTTCAGATCACCCAACACCTGATCGTATGTGCGGTTCTCCTTCTGAATGTAGATCACGTGTTTAATGTGGTCGTGGAGGAACGCCATCATGGGATCGTGCTGAGGATTATCGAAGCCGTTGTTAGCATCGACTAGGCTCGACAAATAGCTGAGAGTGTCTGCGTCTGGAATCGGAATCGTGAGAAATCCAGCCTTTAACAAAGCCAGAATGTACTCGTTGCGAGAGGTCGGATTCGGCGGAGGGCAAAGAAGCTGCGAATACTGCGGCGGTATACCCGTGCCGGGACAGTCGGAAAGGTATTCCAGGTTGGGACCCGCATTGGATTTCATGTTTACTACGAAAAGACGCGTGCCGTCAGCGCTGACAGTCACCGAGCTTGGATACCAGCCGGTGGGGATGCGGCCGAGCAGTTGCTGGGAAGCTACGTCAATGACAGCCACGGCGTTCTCACCGCCTAAGGTCCCGTAAAGGCGTCTACCGTCGGGGCTGAGCGCAAGCGAGTTTGGATTGGAGCCCTTATACTTGTATCCAGGGCGAGCCACTGAGATTCGGCTCTTCACTACATCCTTGGTGGTATCGATCACTTCAATCTCGTCAAGATCGCCATTGGAAACGTAGAGTCGAAGCTGATCCGCGGATAGAATCATTCGGTTCGGTTCGCCACCGACACGGATTATCTTGTACGATCCCGTCGGATCAATGGAGAGTACTTGCCCGTCGCGCTGGCTGCTTAGATACGTCTTGACTGTTCCGCCTTGCGCATTCGAAAGCACCACTGGCCAATACGGCATTTCTCCAATCGCCGCACTTTGTCCCGGCACAAAAAAGTGAATCTCGCTGGACACCAGGCGGCTTGCAGTATCCACGATCGATAGGGAATCGTTTTGGTAGTTGGCGATATACAACGTCTTTCCATCCGGACTGATGGCCAGTCCAGCAGCAAGCGCGCTGAACGGCATAAACATTTTCTCCGCAAAACGGTTCGTGTTAATGGGCGTTGTGCTGAAGAGCCCACCAGTGGGAAACTCCTGTACGGGCACGTCGGCGGGTTGATTATGATTCAACAACACGAACGGAGCATCCGGCACATAGTTTCCGTCGGCGCTAACACCACTGTTTGCGTTTTTATAAATCTCGATGCGGTCATCAATGCCTCCGGCCACGTAGAAGCGTATGCCCGAAGGATCCCACTGTAAGCCGTGATACGTGTTGGGGATGTTGATCAGCTGTTTCTGAACGGGATGCGGTCCGCGCACATCAAAAACGAAAACCCACTCGGCATTGGGCGTTGTTGTCGACGTGGGCTTGCCGCTCAGGGGATCCAGCGCAGGCCACACGATCGGGCTGCCATCTGATGCTTGAGTGTTGAAGCCTGTGTTGTAGCCGGTCGTTAGGATGAGCAAAGCCGTGCCGTCGGGACTAAGCGCAGTATTGACCGCTCCGTCAGCATCAGCAGAGCCATCTGGGCGCAAACCGGTTCGCAGGCGTAGAAAGATCGAGCCGGGCGCGGCGGTGGGAGTTATGTAAAAGCCATCGGGCAGAAGGTTGCCACCTACTGTCGCTTGCGGCCTTTGAGCATTAGCCAACACCGGCGACAGGAGGAACATCCAAACCGAAATCGAGCAAATGCAAAAGGTAATCTTTCGTTTCATAGGACCCCCTTTGATGGTTTGTGGTCGTAGTGTCCTGATACCTTGAAAACTGGGAATTGGTTTCCGCTTTCCGAAATGGCAGCAATTCTACACCCGCTGGTACTTTTAAACAGCCTTTTGGCATTGAAATCTGGGCGTACCGGCGATCCTGCAGTGAAAAGGCGAAACGTGAGGGGCGAGGAGGGAACTTTACGTGGAGCGTCTGGGGGGTAGGCGTATCAAAGTTAAACCTCGGCTCGTCAATTGCCATCCGGAACGCTGGCTGTACAATTAGGACCTGACGGAGCATATGTTGACTTGTTCCCCTCGAAACACGCTTGCACCTGCTTTCCATACCGTTCCCTAACCAGTCGAGGAATATTCGCAGGCTGCACTTCCTGGAAGGCAAAATGAATTTCGCCGCTCGATTGTATGGTTCCAAGCAGATATCCGTAAACGTCCGTTCTCGCTTGCTTTGCTCCGGCGAGATTTGCGGGAAGACGGTAGCGGATTGCTCCCGCAGTTCCGATTATCCAGCCAGGCAATAGCGTTTCCGGTCTTTGATGACAAGCGTCGTTGTAGACATCCTCGATGAGAAAGTGCGAGTGGCTGGCAAGCACATAAACGTATTTGTTGGTCTTCGCGCGGAATGCCAACAGATCCTGGTATATTCGACGACCGCTTGTCTCCATTTGGGCTGACTCGTTCATGCCATGTCCTGTCGAGATGCTGTCAGGCAAAGCATCGTGCATACCCACGACGATGGTGTGCACATTCCCGTCGGTTTCGTCGCGAGCCAGCGTTCGCTCAATCCAGCTGACTTGCGTATCATCGAACTGATCGGGAGAAGCATTGTCGAGCGAAACGAAATCCACCCCTGTTTGAATCCAGTGATAATAAGTTCGGAGTTTATGATCGTGGGGATCGTCACGCAGTCTTTGGGCGCGAATCGTTGGTGAATCAAGCCAATCAGCGAACTGCTCCAAATAGTCTGCTCGCGTTTTAGGGGGAACGAGTTCGTGGTTGCCGATTGCCAGATATACGGGAATGTCGGAGAAAGGATCGACCTGCTGGGAGATGAAGTCCTGCCACTCAATCCTCTGATAGTCCGCGATCGCTAGGTGTTTGTCGCGATATTCCGAGTCGGCAAGCAGATCCTGGTCGAAATCGTAGTTTGCCCGAAAATCCCCGAGATGCCAGTAGAATTTTGCGCCAGCTGTCCGCACTCTGGCGGCGATGCCCGGCATCACGATGTCCCCACAATTTCTGGAGTCACCAGAAACCGCAAAGGACCATGTGTCAGACGTTCGCGCTGTCGCGGTGGCTTGCTGCGAAGATGTTTGGTCACCTGCGCATCCGAGATGAACCAAGAACGTACAGAGAAACACAACGACTGCAAACTGCGAAGCTCGCGGTTTCAAGATTACCCCGTTCCTTTCTGCATTCTTAAGACATTGAATATTCAGGATGACAGTCTAAACTGTCAATGCGGCTCCATCAAAAGAGTGCGGAACACGGGATTCCAGTTCAGAAGAGGGGATTCATAAATGAGAGTTGTCGCTGTTTCGAAACGCATTGCAGCGGCACTTTTGTTTCTCTTCTGCATCCTGGAATTCTCATACTCTGCTGACCATCCCAATATTGCGCCTGTTGTCACCACGCCGCATGGACCGAATGCAATCTCAGAGCGGACCAAACGTTATTTGGTTCTGGTTTCGCTGGATGGGTTTCGATTCGATTATGCCCAGAAATATGGGGCTCCAAATCTGGTTGGACTAGGCAAGCGTGGACTTGCTGCCGACGCCCTGATCCCGTCTTATCCATCCTTGACTTTTCCCAATCACTACTCAATTGTGACCGGCCTTTACCCCGAGCACCACGGGATTGTAGGAATGACGTTTTACGATCCAGCGCTTCGTAAACACTTCAGCTTTAAAGACCCGAAAACCGCAACTGACGGTACCTGGTATCGCGGCGCTCCGCTTTGGGTCCTGGCTGAGAAGCAAGGCATGCGTACCGCTTGTTTCTTCTGGCCCGGCTCTGAAGCCGAAATCGATGGAATGCGCCCTACATACTATGTCCCGTTCGATGACAGGTTTCCCGATGAAGATCGGATTCAGCAGGTGCTGCAATGGCTCCAGCTACCTGAAGCAGACCGACCCCATTTCATAACCCTTTACTATTCCGCCGTAGACCACGCGGGGCATGAATTCGGCCCTGACAGTAATCAGGTAGCCGGAGCGGTGCATCATGTTGACGACCTGATGGGAAAACTTGCTGCCGGGTTAGAGAAGCTCTCGCTGCCCATCGATGTCATTGTCGTGTCAGATCACGGGATGGAGAACGAACAGGGCCCGCCAATCAATCTTGACAAATTTGCTGACCTGACTGGCTTCGAGACTGACGGCGCATTTCTTTATCCGCAAGATGAAAACCACGCGGAGAAAGCTTACCGGCAGCTTAAGGGGGCGAACGACAAATTCAGCGTCTATCGAAGGAAAGACGTTCCGTCGTACTTGCATTATGACGGTGACGCGCGCATTGGCGATCCGGTGGTTGTGGCCAATGGTCCGTACGTCATTCGGGCTCACGGAGACACCGACCATGTGAACAAGGGTGTGCATGGGTATGACCCTGCACATCTCCGGAATATGCGCGGCATCTTTTATGCTGCAGGGCCGGGTATCCGTGAACATGCGGAAGTTGGACCATTTGAGAATGTCGATATCTATCCGTTCATTGCGCAACTGCTAGGCTTAAGAGTCGGCAAGATCGACGGTTCCAGCAGCGTGCTGCAGTCATTTCTCCTGGACAGTCGCAGCGCCGCGAAATCAGGCCTGCGGTAGTCGACTACGCAGCGCGCTTCACAAGGGCGGGGAAGAAGTTGCACTAGATCTTGTGAGCGCTGCTGTGGTAGCCATTATCCGTCACCAACTCTTCAATCCCGTTGAGGTTGATCTTCGGCTTGTTCCGCGGCCGCAACTCGGCCTCGCGCCCCATCTGTTCCGCTACCTGTTCACCCAGCTCGCATAACGTTTCATCGAGCGTTGTCCATTGGGGGCGCGCCACTGAAGGCGCCGAGTCGTGTCAGGCGACCGGCAGGATAACGATGTTCTCCTTGTGTTCGCCTCGTCCCGCCACCGTGGTTCTAACGCATTCGCTTCCCACACTTCTGATCCCGCGAATCCAGTGCCGTACCGCAACCGGCCGGTCACACCGATTATCCGGCGCCGCCGTGGAAGAGATGGCTGGTACAGGCGCTGGCTTGAGTGGGACGATCTGGATAGTGAAAGTTTCTTTGCAGGGGCGGCTGGGGCGGGGCCGTCCCTGGGCAGAGAGACTTCGGCCTAAAATCCCCGAAACAGCAGCTCTTCAAGAGCCATCCGCCGCACCTGCCAAAAGTCGCGCTCTTTCCCGCCGGCGGTCAGCTTACACTCGCCCTGCTCGTTAAGGGTCAGGGTCACCTCAAACATCTGAGTTCCTCTCTCATCCTGTACTAGAATCGCATGCTCGGTAAGGCTGAATATGATGGACCGGTGCACATCTTTTCCTTCTACTTTCGCTTCCAGAAGGACGGTGAATTCGTTGACGTTATCCTTCACCGAAAATTCATACGGAGAATTGTTGGGGCGCAGCCCGTTGCGAGTCTTAACATCTCCTTCAGCTTGTAATCTGAGTTCCTGAAATACCTTCGGCAGAGAGCACGAGGAACGTGCAGTTACCCAGTCGAACTTTGCTGTGCTATTCTCCGCTTTGTCGTTCACGGCGTCACCTCCCAAATACTCTCAATAGGTAGGATGCATTGCACATCCCCGGTCGGATCCGGCGGACTCGCACTGTGTATCATTCTTCCTTCTATTGTTCTATGGTCGTCTCTGATTTAGGTGGACTGGCAGTCACCTGATGTGGAGTCGGCAACTGCGAGCGATCCCAACCACCGCCAAGGTTATCCACTAACGCCACGGCAAAGGTCATCTCTTGCACTTGGAGATTATTCAGAGTCTGCTCATCCGCCAGCACCGTGGTCTGAGCAAAAACGACATCAATGTAAGGGTCGATTCCGGTATCGTACCGGCCCTGTTCGAGTTTCAGTTGGAGCCGCGCCGAATCCACCGCCTGCTGTTCCTGCTGGATCTCTTTAGACAGGATGCGCACTTCGGCGAGAGAGTCTTCTACTTGCTGAAATGCGGTCAGCACTGTCTGTCGGTAACTGGCGAGATCTGCATTGTAAGCGGCGACATATTGTTGCACCGTGGCGCGGCGCAGGCCGGCGTCGAAGATAGTTTCCGAGACCGATCCGCCGACGGACCAGAAGCGGCTGGGCCAGGAGAGCCACTTACCGAAGGATGAACTTTCAAAGCCACCTTCCGCGCTCAAAGTCAAGTTCGGATAATAGGCCGCATAGGCGACGCCGATCGACGCGTTGGCTTCGGCCATTGTGCGTTCGGCAGCGGCGACATCCGGCCGGCGCTCGAGGAGTTCCGAGGGGACGCCAATCGGGATCGGCGGCGGAGCGACAATCATCGGCTTCACAGGAATGGAAAAATTAGAAGCCGCCTTGCCCACGAGCACGGCGATCCCGTGCTCAAACTGTGCCCGCGCGATTCCCACGTTGGTTGCTCCCGCCTGCGCGCTTCGCAACGTAGTTTCCGCTTCGACCACCGAGATCTGGTTGTCGATGCCGGCTTCGTAGAGCGAACGAGTCAGGTCATACGCTTTCTGATCCGCCTCCACTGTCTCGTCAAAGATTCTCTGCAAGTTGTCCTGGCCGCGAATCTCGAAAAAAAATTCCGCCAGGCTCGCCTGCTCGCTGAGGCGCTCGCTCTCGAGATCGGCCGCGCTGACCTGCGCGGCATATTGCGCTTGATGCACGGTGTTGCGGACCTTGCCCCAAAGGTCGGGTTCCCAGGACGCTTCGAGCGGCAGCGAGTAGATCGTACTTTGCAGTTGTGGGCTGGGAGCGGTGCTTGTGCTGGACGTAGTGACGGGGGTCGTGTTCAGGTTCCCCGAGGTTCGCGAGCGGCTGAACGAAGGCGCAGTCGCCAGCGTGGGGAAGTATTGCGCGCGGGCCTCACGCACCACGGCGCGGGCTTCCATAAAGTTCTCAAAGTATTGTTTGATGTTCTGGTTGTTGATATCGAGCTGTTCTTCGAGGGCGTTCAGCTCGGGATCGTTGAAGATCTCCCACCACTTGCCGCGCAACTTGGCATCGGCCGGTTGTGCCACCGTCCAGCCTTCAGTTTCTTTGAACTGGGTGGGCGATTCCTTGTAGGCCGCAGCAGGCGCCTGCGGCGAGGGTGCGTGGTATTTCGGCCCCACCACGCAGCCCGACATAACTAGCAGAGCAGCGGCGCAAAACCATTTCGCACTCTTCGCTAATTTTCGCCGGAAGATAACCATAAATTTTCCACCCCATACCTGTACATCTCAGTCTCCCGCCCCAGCGGGCTCCCATCGCCCAGTAACTGGGTCGCGACGCTTCCCCTGCATCCGTAGTCGCAGCCGATCGAACGCAAGATAGACAACCGGCGTGGTATAAAGCGTGAGTAACTGACTCAAGATCAACCCCCCCACAATCGTAATACCCAGCGGTCGACGAAGCTCATAGCCTGTGCCCGTTCCCAAGGCCAGCGGCAGAGCGCCTAATAACGCTGCCAGCGTCGTCATCAGGATTGGACGGAAGCGCAGCATGCACGCTTCGAAAATCGATTCGAGCGGACTCTTGCCTTCCTCTCGCTCCGCCTGAAGAGCGAAATCGATCATCATGATGGCGTTTTTTTTCACGATGCCGATCAGTAATACGATGCCGATAATCGAGATGATGTTCAGATCCTCTTTGAAAAGTATCAATGCCAGCATCGCGCCTACGCTGGCCGAGGGCAATGTGGAGATAATCGTCAGGGGATGGACCAGGCTTTCGTACAGAATCCCCAGCACGATGTACACCGCCAGTAGCGCCGTCACAATCAGGATGGGTTCCGTGGCAAGAGACTGCTGGTAGGCCAATAGCGTTCCTGCGAAAAAACCTTGCAGAGTGGAGGGCGCCCCGATGCGCTTTTGCATCTGGTCGATGGCCGCGGTGGCGTCGCTCAACGACTTGTTCGCGGCAAGGTTAAAAGAAAGAGTGACTGAAGGGAATAAGCCCGTATGGTTCACGGCCAGAGGCGTCGTGTTGGCCTGCCCCTTGGCAACCGTCAGCAGCGGAATATTGCCACCGCTTGACTGCAGGTAAAGGTCTTTTAATCCTTCCGGGGTCTGCCAATATTGCGGAGCCACTTCCAGCACTACGTAATACTGATTCAACTGGGTATAGATAATAGATACTTCCGATTGCCCGAATGCACTGTATAGCGTCGAGTCCAGTTGTTGCGTGTTGAGTCCCAGCTTTGCCGCCGTCACGCGATCGTAGCTCAACAGTTCATCCAGTCCGCCGTTCTGTTGGTCTGAGCTGACGTCCTGCAAACCGGGCAGGCCCTTCATCTGGTTCAGGATGAGCGGTCCCCACTTGGAAAGATCCTGCACGGTGTCGGATTGAATGGTGTATTGATACATCGCGTTGCTGGAGCGGCCGCCGATGCGCAGATCTTGCACCGCCTGCAGGAACGCAGAAGCCACCGGCAGACGGTTTAATTGCGGGCGCAGCCGGTCGATGATTTGAGCCGCACTGACCTTGCGATCAGCCAATGGCTTTAGCGCGATGTAAACGTTGCCGGTATTGGTGGCCCCACTGCCGCCGGTAAACGCAATCACATTCGCGACGGCAGGATCTTTCTTGATTACTTCACCGATCTGCCGAATGGAGTTGTCCATCGCGGGGAACGACGAATCCTGCGGCCCCCGTACGCTGCCGGTAATCGATCCCGTATCCTCCACCGGGAAAAAACCTTTGGGTATCTTGATGATCACCACTACATTGAGCGCTATGGTGATGAACAGTACGACGAGAGTCAGCGCCGGATGATCGAGCACCCACCGCAGGCTGCCGCGATACAACGAGAGCACCCAGTCAAAGAATTTTTCGCTGGCCGCGTACATGCGCCCATGCTTTTCTGTGCGCTCGCTTCTCAAGAGGTAGGCGCACATCATCGGCGTCGTAGTCAGCGAGATGATCATGGAGACGAAAACGGCCGTCGAAAGAGTGACGGCAAACTCGCGGAATAGACGGCCAACAATTCCCCCCATCATCAGCAGAGGAATGAAAACGGCGATGAGCGAAATGCTGATGGTGAAGACGGTGAAGCCGATTTCCTCTGCGCCCTTCAGCGCCGCGGCAAAGGGCTCCATGCCGTCTTCCAGATGGCGCGCGACATTCTCCATCACCACAATGGCATCGTCGACCACGAATCCCGTGGCAATGGTCATGGCCATTAGCGAGAGATTGTCCAGGGTATATCCGAACAGATACATCACGGCGAATGTGCCGACCAGCGAGACTGGCACAGCGACGGCGGGAATGAGCGTGGCGCGGCCATTTCGCAGGAAAACAAACACCACGAGGATGACCAGGCCGATGGATATGAGCAGCGTTCTCTCGACGTCGCTCACCGAAGCGCGGATGGTTGTGGTGCGATCAAGAACAATGGTGGTATCGATGCCGAGCGGAATCGACGCCTGAATATAGGGAAGCTGCGCCCGTACGCGATCGACCGTTGCGATGATGTTGGCGCCGGGCTGGCGGAAGATGATCACGGTGACCGAGCGCTTGCCGTTCAAATAGCCAGCTGCGCGAACGTTCTGCACCGAGTCCGTGACCTGAGCGACATCTGACAAGCGGACCGCCGCGCCGTTCTTATAACCAACGATGAGCGGCTTGTAGTCGGCGGCGGCAGAGATCTGGTCATTGGCAAGGATGTCCGCAGTCACCGTTCCGTCAGTGATCTGTCCCTTGGCCAAATCGGCATTCTGCAAGCTCAGCACGGACTGCAAATTGGCCATGGTAAGTCCATAGCTGGCCAACTGTGTCGGATTCGCATCGACGCGCACCGACGGCAGCGCGCCACCGCCGACCACGACCTGCCCCACACCTTGTATCTGCGACAGCTTTTGCTCTAACACCGTAGAGGCTTCGTCATACAACTTCGCCGGACCGAATTTGTCGGAGGTAAGGCCGAGAATCATGATCGGCGCATCAGCCGGATTGACCTTGCGATAGGTCGGATTACCCGGCAGGTTGGCAGGCAAATAGGTTCGCGCCGCATTGATGGCGGCCTCCACATCGCGGGCCGCGCCATCAATGTCGCGGCTGAGGTCGAACTGGATCGTGATCGACGTGCTGCCCAGTGTGCTGGCGGAGGTCATTTCCGTCACACCTGCAATATGGCCGAACTGCCGCTCTAGTGGAGTGGCGACGGAGGAAGCCATAATGTCAGCGCTGCCTCCGGGCAAGCTCGCGCCCACTGATATCGTGGGAAAATCTACCTCTGGCAGAGGTGCAACCGGCAGCACCTCAAACGCAATCGCCCCAGCCAGGGCAATCGCCACTGTGAGCAGCGTAGTAGCCACAGGCCGGTGAATAAAAGGTGCGGAGATATTCATGCCGGCTCCGCCTGTTCCGCGTCTCCGGCTTTCGACTTCTTCGATTTGTGTGCAAAGCGCTCCGCCAAGTTGTCAAAGAAGATGTAAATGACGGGCGTTGTGTAAAGTGTGAGGACTTGGCTCAAAAGCAGTCCGCCCACCATGGCGATGCCCAGAGGCCGGCGCAACTCCGAACCGAAGCCACTCCCCAGAGCCAGTGGCAGTCCTCCGAGCAGGGCGGCCATCGTCGTCATCATGATGGGACGGAAGCGCAGCAGGCAGGCCTCGTAAATTGCGTCGGTAGCACTTTTTCCGTGCTCGCGCTCGGCTTCCAACGCGAAGTCGACCATCATAATGCCGTTCTTTTTCACAATTCCGATCAGCAGGACAATGCCGATGATTGCCACAACGCTTAAATCCTGGCGAAAGATAATCAGCGCCAGGAAAGCGCCAACGCCCGCCGACGGCAGCGTCGACAGAATTGTGATCGGGTGGATGAAACTCTCATACAAAACGCCCAGCACGATGTATACCGTGACCAGCGCGGCCAGAATGAGCAAAGGCTCATTGGAAAGCGAATTCGTGAACGATGCCGCGGTGCCTTGAAAACCGGCCTGCAGGCTGGGCGGCATCTGCAGATCCTTCTGCGCCCTGTCGACCACCGTAATGGCCTCGCCCAGCGCGGCATTGGGCGAGAGATTGAACGAAACTGTGATGGCTGGAAATTGACCCTGATGGCTGATGGAAAGTGGTTCTGTCGTCTTCTCGAAGTGAGAGAAGGCGCTAAGCGGAACAGCATTGCTCATGGCCGAACTGGTGGCACCCGCGGAGTTTGCTCCATTATTCGAGGTCGAGGAAGTGCTGGGCGAAAGCGCGTTCGCAGGAGGAGCAAGCGTATTGGCCGAAGGAGTGTACAGAGCTGAACCTGTCAGCGCATTCGATCCAGCGGAAGAAGATCCGGAAGATGCGAATGAAGTAGAGGCCGCCGCTCCAGTTGCGCCGGAAGACGCATTGGATTGAATGTAGAGCCGGTCCAGCTTGTTTGGGTCCAGTTGAAAACGCGGCTCGCTTTCCAGAACGACGTGATACTGATTGACCTGCGTATACATCGTGCTGATCTGCCTTTGACCAAAGGCGTCATACAGCGTGTTATCGATAGTGGTCGGCGCAATGCCGAATCGCGACGCGGTCACCCGGTCAATCACCAGTGACACCGCGAGCCCGCCCGGTTGTTGATCGGTGGCCACGTCCTCCAGTTCCGGCAACTGCTTTAGCCGGCTGACAAAACGGTTGGTCCAGTCGTTCAGTTCATTGGCATCGGGGTCTTCGAGCGTGTACTGATATTGCGTGCGGCTCACCCGATCGTCCACAGAAATATTCTGCACCGGTTGCATGAACAGTTCTATGCCCTGAACCTGGTCCAGTCTTGACTTGAGCCGACGGATTACGTCGGAAGCATTCATGCTGCGCTGGTTTAGCGGCTTGAGATTGATCGACATCCGGCCGCTGTTCGTCGTGGTGTTTGTGCCGTCTGCACCAATAAATGATGAAAGGCTTTCGACCGCGGGGTCATTCAGAATTACTCTTGCCAGCTCCTGCTGCTTCAATGCCATGGCCTTGGAGCCAATCGCAGGGGGCGCCTGCGTTATTCCCTGGATCACCCCGGTATCCTGCACCGGGAAAAATCCCTTTGGAATAATGATGTAGAGGAAAATCGTAAGCATCAGCGTCGTCAGCGCGACCAGCAAGGTAATCGTCTGGAAGCGCAGGACGAACTTCAATGTCCGGCCATAGAACCCGATCATTCCCTCGAAAACACGCTCTGTGGCCCTATACACGCGCCCCTGCTGCTCCTTTGGCTGGTGCCGCAGGATCCGCGCGCTCATCATCGGCGTGAGCGTGAGCGAAACCACTGCCGAAACCACGATCGTCACCGCCAGGGTCACGGCGAACTCGCGAAACAAGCGTCCCACCACGTCGCCCATAAATAACAGCGGAATCAGCACAGCGATGAGTGATACGGTCAGCGAGAGAATGGTAAAGCCGATCTGCTCGGCGCCCTTGAGCGCCGCTTCCATGGGAGGATCGCCCATTTCGATGTAGCGTGAAATGTTTTCGATCATCACTATGGCGTCATCCACTACGAAGCCGGTGGAGATGGTCAGCGCCATCAGCGATAAGTTATCCAGGCTGTATCCCAGAATGTACATCGCCGCGAAAGTGCCAATCAGCGAAAGCGGCACAGCCACGCTGGGGATGATGGTGGCATAAAGACTGCGCAAGAAAAGGAAGATGACCAACACGACGAGGCCGACAGTCAATAGCAGTTCGAACTTCACGTCCGAAACCGATGCTTCGATGGACGTCGTAAGATCGGTGAGCGTGGTCACTTGAATGCCGGTGGGTAGGTTGGCCTCAAGTTGCGGCAGCAGTTGCTTGATGCTTTTGACCACGCTGATGGTGTTGGCCCCGGGCTGGCGCTGGACGTTCAGGATGACCGCCGGTGTCTGATTCATCCACGCTGCCTGATAATTGTTCTCTACGCCATTGATGACCTGGGCTACATCGGTCAGCATCACCGGCGCGCCATTACGGTATGCAACCACGACCTTTCGATAGTCGTCTGATGTGACCAGTTGATCGTTAGCGTCGATCTGGTAATCCTGACGCGGACCATCGAAGTTCCCCTTGGCAGCGTTCACGCTGGCCTGCGTGAGCGCAGTTCGCAGGTCTTCCATGTTCAGGCCATAAGAAGACAGAGCCGTAGGATTAGCTTGAATGCGGACCGCGGGTTTTTGTCCGCCGCTGATGGTTACCAGCCCTACCCCGCTGAGCTGCGAGACTTTAGGCGCAAGGCGCGTATCGACAAGATCCTCGACCTGGGACAGCGGCATGGAGCTTGAAGTGATGGCCAAGGTTAGAACTGGCGCATCGGCTGGATTGGTTTTGCTGTAGATCGGCGGCGCGGGCAGAACGGATGGCAACAGACTCTGCGAGGCATTGATGGCTGACTGCACCTCTTCCTCAGCTATATCAATATTCAGACTGAGATTGAATTGCAGCACAATCACGGATGTGCCGCCGGAACTCGTAGAGGTCATCTGGCTCAAGCCCTGCAGTTCGCCGAATTGACGTTCCAAGGGCGCTGTTACCGTGGTCGCCATTACGGTTGGGCTGGCACCTGGATAGAACGTGAGGACCTGAATGGTCGGATAATCCACTTCCGGCAAAGCGGAGACCGGAAGTTGCGTATAGCCCACGATACCCACCAGAAGGATTGCGGCCATCAGCAAAGAGGTCGCAACCGGCCGCAAGATAAACGGGCGGGAGGGACTCACGGGGCGCTGCTCCCGGAGGTGCTGGCCGCTGCCGGCTTGTTCGGAGAGTTGTTGGAAACCACGATCGCCGCGTTGTCCTGCAACTTGTCGAAGCTGCTGTTGGCCACGACATCCCCCGGATTGATGCCATCCACCTGGGTTAGGCCGCCTTCCGAAACTCCTGGCTTCACGGTGCGCAGGTGCGCGACGTTATTCTGAATCACATACACGAACGATGCCTGGCCGTTTTGTTGAATGGTGGATGCGGGAACCAGCGTGACGCCCTGCAACGTATTGACCAGCAGTTGCGTGTTCACAAACTGGTTGGGGAAGAGCCCGCCATTCTTATTGGCGAAGAGCGCTCGCGCTTTTACCGTGCCCGTTGTGGTGTCAATCTGATTGTCGAGGGTCAGAAGCTCGCCGCTTGCAATTTTGGTCTGCGCGGCGCGGTCATAGGCATCCACGGCAAGGGTAGCCTTTTTCTGCAGTCGAGCTGCAACCGGGCCGAGACTGTCTTCGGGTATTGTGAAAACTACGGTGATCGGGTCCAGTTGCGTGATGACAGCGAGAGTAACGGTTCCAGCGGACTGAACCAGATTGCCTGGATCCACCAGCCGCAAACCAACGCGCCCAGAGATGGGCGCAGTGATATGACAGAAGTCGACCTGGACCTGATCGAATTGAACCGTGCCCTGGTCGTTTTTTACTGTCCCCTGATCCTGCAACACAATTTTTTCCTGGTCGTCCAGCAGCTGCTTTTGGATCGCGTTGCGCACCCACGCGGCACGGTAGCGTTCCACATCCATCTGCGCCTGGCCGAGCACGTTCTCGTCGCGCTCCAACGCGCCTTGCGCCTGCAAGAGAGTCGCGCGAAAGGGACGCGAATCGATGTCAACGAGCGGATCACCTTTCTTTACAACTTGTCCCTCTTTGAAGTGAACCGCGACAACCACTCCAGTCACTTGGCTGGTAATCGAATCCGTATAAACGGGAGTGACTGTACCGATTGCATTCAGGTAAACGCCGATGTCACCCTTGTTGGCGGTCGCAGTCGTGATTGTGGTCTTCGGCGGTCCCGGAGCAGCCTTCTTCTTGGCGTTCTCGTGGCGGCCCCATAACAGATAGGCCGCTATCGCCAGCAACAACACAATCCCCAGGATTATCCACCATAGCCTGTATCTGTGAGATTCTGAACCGTAAGCGGGGAGTTGATGGCTTGGATCGGTGATGGGATTTTCCTTTGTGTCGACGGTCAAAAGAAATCTCCTTTTTCGGCTCAGAATCGTTCAAAATTATAGGCTAGGAGAATGGAATCCAGTTCGCAATCGTGACGCCCGATTGTCCTAGCCCCAGCTTATTGGCGAAAGTGAGCTGTTCTGCACAGTATTTCGAAAGGGAATGAACGATGCGGCGCAGGCTCAGACTACAGTTTATCCGCTACCCAGATAGCCCATTTG
>OBLW0100000547.1_pt1 | contig 31979 bp, 30 predicted proteins | sample 1520161 | NCBI WGS metagenome assembly OBLW01 (sample SAMEA3539309, study PRJEB22396) | soil metagenome | biome: tundra; feature: field; material: soil | place: USA | collected 2010-05 | depth 0.15 m
AACAATTCAAGAACGAACCCAAGCGCTGCAAGGCTTGCAAGACCAAGCGGATCTCCGTGCTCGGCGCTCCTCCCGCCCCCGGACAATCCTACCGTTACACCAAGGTCGAGACTCAGGCCACCTGCTCGGGATGCGGAAAGCAAACCACCGTCCCTTTCCGTCCCACGCAAGGCCGCCCCGTCTTTTGTCGCGAATGTTTCCAGTCCCGCAGGACTGCGGCTTCGGCCTGATTGGCTCGTCGGAGCGCAAAGTGTGGCGCGGGCGCTCCTGTCCGCGGCTTTTGACTTTGCTCTCCCGCGGTGCTGCGGCGTGTGCGCTACCATAGGGACGTGTCCGGATACTTTGTAGAAAACTTTGGCTGCCGCGCCACTCAGGCTGACGGCGCCGCCCTCGAACGTCAGTTCGAGGAGCGCGGGATGCCACGCGCCTCCACTCCTGCACAAGCTTCCGTCGTTGTAATGAACACCTGCACTGTTACTGCCGGCGCGGATCAAGATGCCCGCGCCGCGATCCGCCGCGTGCGCCGCCAGAATCCAGACGCACGGATCATCGTCACGGGCTGCTACGCCCAGCGCGCCCCCGAAGAAATAGCAGCGCTCCCAGGCGTCAGTCTAGTGATCGGCAACTCCCACAAGCATGAACTGGCAGAGATCGTCGTCCAAGATCTTGGGTGGCGCAGCGCTTTAAGCGCTGCGAATAGCGTTGCCCCCCTCGAAAGGGCTTTAGCCCCTGAGGCACGAGCATTCGTCCCGCTGACAACTCTCACCGCACCCACCGGAAGCCGGAAGCCCGAAGCCGGAAGCCCCATCTTCGTCACCGATATTTTCGCGCACACCGAACTCCTCGCGGCACCGGTCTTCGATGCCGCCAATGAACGTACGCGACCCAATCTCAAGGTTCAGGACGGATGCGACAATCGCTGCTCCTTCTGCGTCATTCCTTTCGTACGAGGTCAAAGCCGCTCGCTCGAGATCGAGCGCATCCTCCGCGAGGTGAACGGCCTGGTTGAGTCCGGCTACCGCGAAGTCGTAATCAGCGGAATCAATCTGGGGAGATGGGGACGGGATCTTGAAGGCTTCCGGCTTTCGGCTTCCGGCTTCCGCTCTTCGCTTACTGGCGGAGAGGCTGGTTTCCGGAAGCCTGGAGCCGGAAGCCGGAAGCCCACTCTTGAGAATCTCATCCGCGCCATCCTCTCCTACACTGCCCTGGAGAAGCTCCGCATCTCCTCCGTCGAGCCCATGGACTGGACCGATGAACTGATCGCTCTGGTCGCGTCCTCACCACGCATCGCCAAGCACGCGCATGTGCCCATGCAGTCCGGCAGCGACGCGGTGTTGCGCCGCATGCATCGCAAATATCGTCCGTGGCACTATCGCGAGAAGATCGAGAAGATTCGCGCCGTCATGCCTACCGCCGCCATCGGCGCGGACGTCATGGTTGGATTCCCCGGCGAAACCGACGCCGAGTTCGAATCCACACGCCGCATGATCGAAGAACTTCCGTTCACTTATCTTCACGTCTTCACCTACTCCGCGCGCCCGGGAACACCGGCGGCGGAGATGACGAATCAAGTCTCGGTCCACCTGGCCCGCGAGCGCAATCGTGTCTTGCGCGAGTTGGCGGCTGAGAAGAAACTGGCTTTCATGCGCACCTTCATCGGCAAGTCAGTCGACGCGATCACCCTGAATGTCGCAGGCAACGACGCCACCGGCGACTTCACTGAAGCCCTCACCGACAACTACCTCAAGCTGCGTTTGCGCGGACGGCACGAAGCGAATCGCTGGCTGCACACTCAGATTGACGACGTGGTGGATGGGGCGCTGGTGGGTATAGAAGGTATCTCGATCCCCGGGATACAACATCATCGAGGGGAAGGCATGGTGTAAGTGGTTCCTGTTTCGATAATGACGGGCCTGAAAGTGATATTACATTAGGTGATAGTCGAGTTCGATGAGTGGAAATGGACGTCATTCAATAAGTCGAGGGGAGGGGGGTACCCGCCATTACCAAAGAGTAATCCCCTCCCAAAATGGGAACCGGAGTCTTTACGCTGGCGACAGTTCGAACACCGGGTAGCTCGATGTCAATTCCGCAAACACCTCCAGGGGCAAGCCGGCGGGCACGGGAAAGTAGCGCTGCACTTCGCGCTTGAAGGTGTCGAGGTAGGCCTTCAGGAACTGGGGCTTCTCGGCGTCGGGAATGGGACGCAGGCGGAATTTCTGGCGCGTGCTTCCCTTCTTCAGCGTGACTTCTCCAGCGGCTTCGGCGTTCCGGACCCACTGGGTTCGTCCGCGCGGGGCTACCAAATAACTCTTGCCGTTCAGCTTCAGCAGGTTGATTGGAGTGGAGTAGAGCTTGCCGGATTTCCGTCCGCGGACTTCGAGCAGGTAGTTGTAGGAGAAGCCCAGACCGAGACCGACGAGAAATCCAAAGATGCGGTTGAAGGTTTTTTCAACTGGGCTGGGTTCGCGGAAGGCGGGGAGGGAGGAGTTCATGCCGCAATTGTAATGCGAGCCGAGGTTTTTCTGAGCGCCCTGCTTGATTTGGCCGCCACAGAAAGGGATTCTCCGCTTCGCTCAGAATGACATCGTGTTCTGCCTACGCTGATCTTACGAAGCGCAAGGAGGCGGAATTCATGCAGTAGCGGAGATGGGTGGGTTCGGGACCGTCGTCGAAGACGTGGCCGAGGTGTGCATCGCATTCCGTGCAGGCGACCGCGGTGCGGACCATGCCGAAGGTTGTGTCGCGGATCTCGGTGACGTTTTCAGAGGCAATGGGCGCCCAGAAGCTGGGCCATCCCGTGCCCGATTCGAACTTCGTAGCGGAATCGAAGAGCGCATTGCCACAGCAGATGCACCGGTAGATACCTTTGTCATGGAGGTTCCAGTATTTTCCGGAGAAGGCGATCTCGGTGTCGGCATTGCGGGTGATGTCGAAGACTCCTGCCGGAAGTTGCTTGCGCCAATCGGCGGCGGTCTTGATGACCTTAGGTGTGCGGACCGGATTGAGGCGTTCGCCGGAATCAGAGAAGAGAACGATCGCCACTTCTTTCGGTTCGCTGGGCACGGCTGGCGCGGCTTCCAGGACAGTGGGCTTTTTCCATTGCCAGAGGGCCAGGCCAGCAATGGCCGCGGCCGCGCTCACCATGAATGTACGGCGGCGGAGACTCGTCGAACCTTCATGCGCCGCTTCGCGGTCGAGATCGGAATCGAACATCATCGTCTCCTTGAAGTTTGCGATGTGGCTATTTTTTCTTGACTGATGTGCGATACAAACTCCCTCGCTCTCTCCTACTTTCCGGTGTAGAGATTGGGGAATTCCTGTCGCAAGTGCTCGACCTTGGGGGCGTCGTTGAACCTGACGTATGGCTGATTGGGATGCAGCGCGGCGTAGTTCTGGTGATAGGCCTCGGCGGGATAGAAGGCTTGCAGCGGCACGACCTTAGTCACGATCGGGCTTGAAAAGACTTTGGCCTGGTCGAGCTGGGCTATGTAGGCGTCGGCAATTCGCTTTTGTTCGTCGTTGTTGTAGAAAATCGATGAGCGATATTGCGTGCCTTCATCGGGGCCTTGACGATTCAGTTGCGTTGGGTCGTGCGCGACCGAGAAGAAGACGCGCAGCAGTTCGCCGTAGGTGATCTGCGAGGGGTCGTAGACGATCTGCACCGACTCGGCGTGTCCGGTTTCGCCAGTGCTGACGACTTCGTATTCGGCAGTCTTGGCGGAGCCTCCGGAATAGCCGGAGGTCGCGCTGATCACGCCCTTCACGTGCTGAAAGACAGCCTGAATGCCCCAGAAACACCCACCGGAAATAACAGCTGTTTGCTGGCCGGCAGTCGCGGCGCGGGGAGCGTCCTGTACGGGCGCGGGAAGCGCGGCGGACGGACTGGGGCTTGCCTTGGCGCTGCAAGCGGTGGCTCCGAGGAGTGAGGCGAACAGAACCAGAGCAAGGCGAGTGCGAATGAAGGATGGCATTTTCGTTTCCCCTTCTTGATTACGAAATATCCGGGCTGGCAGATTGGAGTTGCGGGCGGGACAAAAGTTTCAAACGATGGAACAGGCTGGGCCGATGAAACGATGTCAGCAGCAATCATGGCCAGACCACACCGCAGCGGCCCGAGACACCTGGGCCGCCTGGACGGGCGAGGGCGCCCGTCGCCACATGAACCGTGCCGCTGCCACGGTTCGCTCTTTCCCTCTTAACTTCTTGCTTGCTTTTTCGCCTTCTGTTCGCCAATAATGGCGACATGGCCATCACACGCAGGCAGCGGGAAGTGTACGACTTTATTTCGCGATTCGTGGCAGAGCACCAATATTCTCCCTCGTTTGAGGAGATCGGCAAAGGGTTGCAGCTGACCTCTCTGGCGACGGTGCACAAGCATGTCACGAATCTGGAGAAGAAGGGACTGCTGACGCGCGATTACAACCGCAGCCGCTCGATTGATTTGCTGCCTCCCAAGGGACGGCTGAAGCAGGCGATGAGTGTGAACACGGGCCTGGTGCTGCCGTTGCTGGGGCGCATCGCGGCCGGGCAACCGATCGAAGCGGTGCAGAACAACGAGACGATTTCGCTGGCAGACTTTGTGCGCTCGAAAGAAGTGTTTGTGCTCGAGGTGCGGGGCGACTCGATGCAAGATGAGGCCATCCTCGACGGCGATTATGTACTGGTGGAGAAAGCGCGCACGGCGCACAACGGCGATATTGTGGTGGCTCTGGTCGATTTGACCGACGCCACGCTAAAACGCTTTTACCGGGAAGGCGACAATATCCGGTTGCAGCCTTCGAACGTGACGATGAAGCCGATCATCGTGCCAGCGGCGTCGGTGGATGTGCAGGGACGGGTGATTGGGGTGCTGCGGAAGTACTAGAAGTTAGTAGTTCTCGACTCCATCCCCGCGCACGGTTTTCGTCAGTATAAGGCGGAAGCAACATCTTTACCCACCTTGCAGACAGTAACGACCGGAGGCCCCGACGACCTGTGTGGATCGCGTCTACTTCTCAATGCGCCCGGAATGCCCTATGTGGCTAAAGTTGAGTCCATAGCTCTTGTCATTAGCATCGTAGTACAAATCCCAAACATAACGCCCTTCAGTTGAAGAGCTATCAAGAAGGTGGCTTAGTGCAATCCGAGCGGTCTGATTTTCGATCCCGTCTTTCGTGCTGTAACGGACTAATTGGTTAGCCGGGACACCGACGCCCACGTCAATGGTGTACCCGGTTTGCTTTTGAATTTGATTGCAGATTTCCTGAAGAATCTGGGCACCATTACGCTTAGCTGGCGGGACGCTGATGAGGGTGTCAAGAACAGATTCCTGTCGAATGCGCTGCCCAGAAGCACTCAATATCGCGATGGGCACGACGTGAAAACGAGATCCCTCCTTCAGCACCGTGAAAGTGGGGCCGCCCAGTCCTTCGTACTCGCGCAGCATCCTTGTGATTGTCGCTTCGGCGGCATCCTTGCCTCGCATTTCCTCGCGCGCAAAAGCAAAAACTGCGGGCCTCTCGTCCATGTCACTGCTCCGGGGGTACCGCGGATCTTCGTACGTGACAGGCACATCCTCGCCCCTCCGTAGCTGCTCGATCATGGCTGAAACCGGGCGAGCCGTTAACCTAGGATCAGTGGTGATCGTGACGCGTTCTTGGGCAATCCCAATCGAAACACAAAACATCGCGACCGTGATAAGCAAGAACATGCGACGCATGCTGCCTCCTCTATCTCCAGGTCGTGTTCGTCACTGTCTAGTGCCTGGTTCCAATCGCTATTCGTAGTGGAAGTTCATTTTGACTGCAATCTCAACGTTGACTGGTTTCCCGTCCTTTGACGCAGGCACGAACTTCCAAGTCTTCACTTTCTCGACAGCTCTTTCGTCGAGTCCAAGACCGCGCGCATGCGCTATCCGTATGCGTCGAGCGTCTCCAGACTGGTCCACCACGAGCGTTAAAGTGACGATGCCGGTTGCGTGCAAGGAACGTGCTTGCTCCGAAAACTCAGCATCCGGCCTCCGAATCGGATGAGGTGGGACCAAACCCTTTTCACTTGCATGATGAATCTGCTCCTGACGCTCGTCAGCCTCTGGTTGCGTTTTGGAGCTTGTCTGATACGAATCTGTGGAGGAAGAGGACAGGTGAGCGGAGAGCGGGATGCCTATTGAAGATCGAAAGCGGCAGCCTGGTTCTTTCGTTGTCGCTCCTCCCAGGGCAGAGTTTAGACAAGGCTTCCAATAGTCAGGTACGAGGTCCAGCAGATTGTCGTGTTCGGTATGAAAGATTTTGGTCAACAAGGCGTCGACGTCACCTGCCTGCACATGCTGGGGGTCGAGTTCAACATTGAAGTCAACCCAATCGTTCCCATGACGAAAGGCTAGGACCTGCTCAGACGCGATATCCAAAAAGAGCCGCTCGGCCTGGATCTGCAGGCGGGAACCTGAGAGCTTAATCTTTCTGATCTGGACTTCTCCATCTACGCTCCAGTAGCCACTGTGTGGATTCCCAACGGGTTCGCCGCGGGAGTCGTATTTCAAATGGTTGCCTGTATAGAAACCACGTATGAGGAAGGTCTTATCGCGGTAATTCGAATTAAGGTATTGCTCGATATCGACATCAGCCCCGGCGCCCGCGACCTGGAACAGGAAGCAAAAGCACATCACGGCTGCCCAAGTGAGGGAAAGCTGAATACGATCCATGGCTGCGAATTCTAGCACCCGTGGGCAGGATTAGCAGCGGCGTTAAAAACGCCCGGAAGTAATCCCGGGCGTTGGTTTTGACAACCGGAATGGTCTAGCCGATGTGCTTGTTCAGGGCCTGGACGATGGCGTCCTTGGGGCGATAGCCGACGAGTTGTTCGACGACCTGGCCTCCCTTAAACACCAAAAGCGTCGGGATGCCGGTGACTTTGTAGCGCATGGGGGTGGAGCTGTTGGAGTCGACATCCATCTTGCCGATTTTTACCTTGCCCTGAAATTCGACGGCCAGTTCTTCGACAATGGGGGCGATCGCGCGACAGGGGCCGCACCACGTTGCCCAGAAGTCCACCAGAACGGGCTTGTCCGATTTCAAAACATCCTGGTCGAAGTTTGCATCCGTGACTTCGACGATTCCGTTACCTGCCATTTTCTTTCTCCTCGTTGTAGACGTCGCGCTGTCGGCGGACGCTCCATCGGGCGGCGCTGCCGGGCCTGCGATCTGTATTAGTGCTTCCCCTGAGGGATGCCGAACCTATTATCGTAACACCGCTATTGGATGCCGGGGGGTTTGGGAAAGTCGCAAAAGGACCTCAATCGCCCGGGCTCTGGCCCGGAGTGGCTCAAAGCACCGGTCTAGGCAGGCAGGCCAACCGCTGGTTGCACTTCGCGCCGGAACCTTCTTGAGGGGCAAACGGAGGCTTGCGCGAATCGCCGGAGACGTACGCTTCATGCGGTGTAGAAAAGAAAAAGCGCCCTCGACTTTTCAGTCCAGGACGCTCGGCAGGGCAGCCCTCCCCCAGAACTGCCAAACCACGAGATGGATATTAGAAGCGCCCTCATTTTATGTAAACGTCACCTTGGTAACTTTATTAGCGGAGAGCTAAGTAGGGGCTGACCGCAGTATCTGAAGTGAACCGGCGAGAGGCGGGTCTACTGTTTCTGCCAGGTTTGGCCGTCATCGCTGGTGGTCCACACTTCGGCATTGGAGGTCGAGAGCGTTCCGTGCTGGATATCAGCGAAGTTCAGGCTGAGGATGTCGCCGGTGAGAATGGCCCCGGCGGACGCGGGAACGACGCGGGTCCAGTGATTGCCGGCATCCTGGGAGTGATAGAGCGCACCAACGGAACCGCCCGCCCATATTTCCGCGCCAGTGGCAGCGAGGGCGCGGAAGGTGATCGGTGCAGCGTCCCGCTTAAGGGCTTTGTCTGCGTCTTTGGTTTTCGCCCGGGAAGCCTTGGCAACAACTTCGAGACTTGTCGCGCCGCTGACGGACGCGGGACCCGCGTTGACATCGACAGCCTGCCAAGACTTGCCCTGGTCGAAGGAGCGTTGCAGAACGCCGGCGGAGTTGATAGTCCAGCGGGGCAGCAGAGCGGGAGAAACGGCAGCCATCGGCGTGAAGTTACGCCCGTTCGCCGGGGCTTGGTTAACCTTGAGGTTCGTAATCGGGCCGCCGATATTGGCGCCCTCCGTCTGAACCTGCGCCTGCGCGGATGCAACCTCGACCGTTTCCGAGACGCTGCCAACGCTCAAGGTGAAGCTGTAAAGCGAAGGCTGATTGGCATCGTAGTTCAAGTCGAGCACCGAGGTCCTGAAACCGGGCGCTGCCGCCTGAGCCTTGTAGCGTCCCGTGGGCAGGCCGGCAATCATCCATGCACCTTGAGAATCGGTCACAGCGGTAGCGGTCCCTCCCGTCATGGAGGGGGTTATCGTAATCCGCGCATTGGACACCACGGCTCCGGTGGGATCCACAACATAGCCGCCGATCTGTCCAGGAGCGGCCTGCGGCAAGGGCTTGGCTTTGCCCACCGCGTAAGCGTAGTTCTCGCCGGAGGATGGCGAAGCTCCGGACTGACTTGGGACTTGACGCGCGTCCAGACTGGCATCTTGCGTGGGAATGACGGGCGCTGCGCCCGATACCTGCACGCTCTCAGAAACCGCGGGAACCCGCTTATTCACGGAGATGCCAGCGTCGGCGCGTTGCTGCTTCGCGAACGACCCAGGCGGTGCGGGTACGGGAGCCTGATTCTGGACCATGTTCTGTTGGGCCGTGTTCTGCTGCTGCCATTGATTGGCCAACAGGGGGCCATGAGGAAGTGGGTTCCTAGCGGGGTGTGACAGTCTGCTACCACCGCCGATCACAGCTCCGGCCTGGGGCGATGAAGCAGTTGCTGGCGCTGCTTCGGAGCGAGCCATGGACTTTTTCTCGTTGGCCTCTGCGTTTGTTGTGTTGAGCGCGTCGGTAAAGGCGGGAGCGGAGGGCGCCTCGATTTTGTCACGCCTCTCGGCTGGAGCTGGAGCGGCAGGCGTCGGGAGCGACTCGTTCTTAGCCACTTTAGCTACAGCCTCAGGCTCGGATGCCTTGTAGGCCGTCATGCTTGATTGCGAATGCCGTTGATATTGCAGAATCCCGAGCGAGGCAATCGCGATCACGCCCGCAGCCACAAATCCCCAACGAAGAGCGGGCCAAGTGAGCCATCCGCTATGGGCTGCGATGACAACTTCTTGGACCGACTCCGTCGCGGGCAAAGCCAAGGCCACGATGTCGCGGCAATCACCGCAGCGGGCCATATGCTCGAGCACGACGGCGCGTTCGAGCTCAGGCAGAGACCTTTCGGCGAAGGCCGTCAGCATGTCCGCGTCGGGATGGTTGACGGCGGGCGCCGCCGCCTTCAGGCGCTCGCGCACGATTTTGGGGACGTTTTGCATTGCAGCTTCTAGCTACTAGCTCCTGGCTTCCAGCTTGCTCGATTGAGACTCCTTGCTCTGGTACTTAAGGCACGGTTCTTCCTTATCCCGGGCCTTCGCGGATCCTGGCTTCTACCCTCTTCTCAGAGAACGCTGGAGTAGACGATTCTTGCGTCAGGCTGCGGCGAATGTCCACCTGAAGGTCGCGGACGTCCACCTCCAGGGCCTCTTCGGCCTGGCGGCGGGACATTCCGCGCCGCACCAGGGCCGCAACAATCTGCTTTCGCAGGGATTTAGCCAGCTTGTCGAGCTTGCGGCTGATGGTGGACTCGTGCACTCCCAGTATGCGGGCGATCTCAGCCAGGGTGCGGCCATCGAGATAGTACGCGCCGAGAACCATGCGATCTTCACCGGAGAGAAAGGCGAGGGCTTCGTCAGTGGCCTGCGCCAGACGTTGGTCGGCTGGCGGGATCGGGTCGGGCTCGGGGGCGCGGAATTGGACGCCTTCTTCAGACTCCTCGTCGAGACTCACCAGGCGCTTCGTGCGGCGATAGCGATTGACGTACTCCTGGGACAGAACAGTACGCAGCCAGCCCTCGAGCGACCCGCGCCCGGTGTAGGAAGCGAGTTTGGAGACGCGCTGGCCGTCGCGGGTGTTGGTGCCGTAAAGGTCGGCATAGAGAGTGTCGGCCAGCTCGCGGGCGGCAGAGTCCTCGCGTGCGATGCGCAAGGCCGAGAGATAGAGCTTTTCGCGGTAACGCGTGAGGAAGATTTCCCAGGCGGAATTGATGCCGGCAGCGCAGGCGCGGGCGAGGGCGAGTTCGTCCACTCGAAGGCTCAGGAAGAAGGTGCGGATTTCGGTTTCGGAGGTCGCTGGCGTGGCCTGCTTGGAACCGACCTCGCAGAGGATCGTGGCGAAGGATTCGCGCGGGAGACCGATTTTCTCGCAGCCGGCTTTGGCATGGAGATCCGCCAGCAGTTCGTCGACGGCGGATTGCACGGCGGAGATTTGTTTTGTCGAACTCATGGCGCGGGCGAATTCGAACTATCTATCTATAAATGCCAACGTCCCAAGCAACCGGATTTGTGCTGTCCTCGCCTAGTTCCGTCACACGGGCAGATGATTCCGTGCTAACCCGCGGCCTGCGCCTTACACTCGGAGCAAGGACAGATTTCACGCAGAAATTTCCACGAATAGAGTCCCAGGTCGTGGTTATCGTTCCACGAAAACTTGATGGCGTATTTTCCCACGCCTTCCGCGGAGAGGGGCTTGGCGTTCGGCTTGAACATCAGCAGCGCGCCGGGAGCGGCGGTGACCGGATCGCCCGGCCGTCGGCCAGCTTTGCCGCGCTCGTCCTCGCACATGGCGCACGGACAAGCGTCGCGCAGGTAGACGAAGTTGTAGTGTGAGGCGTGGCCGTCGTTCCACTCGACGTCGACACCTGTGCCGGAGGTGAGATTCACCTTCACCGACTTGGGATCGGTGGCCGCGGTTGCGGCCTGAAGTGGGGACTGCATGGAATCAGTATCGCACAGCGACCAGGATCCTACCCCTACAGCTAACCTCGGACGGGTCCACTTGCTCGAACCGTGACGATCTCCGCAATCGTGAGAAATAAGGCATAGCTGGCGAACAGAAAAGCGCCATATTTCCCCGCCGTTTCGGGATGCATCCGGGGCATGAAGCTGGAGAAGCGGGAGAGAAGCACGGCCTCTCCGAACATTCCCGGAAGTGCGATGAGAAGCGCCGCTGACGCCCATTCTGCCGCGGGGACGTGGCGCCACCAGAGGAGGACGATACAGATTGCCGCGGTCACGATCGGCGTGATAACAAGGTTTATCCAATAACGCTGGCCGCTGGTCTCAAACACATGGGGACCACGCCACTCATACCAAATCGTTCCGACGACCCAAAACGCGGCGCCGAACAGGGCGAGCAGTAACTTATCCTGCATTCGCATGGTTGCTCCGAAACACTTAGAAATGATGTACCACTCGGTACATCATAGTTTGTACCACATGGTACATTAGATAGGCAAGATGCCGCCCACGAAGAAACAGCGCCGCAATCGCGACCAACTGTTGGAGAGCTGCCTGGCAGCTTTCATCCGTGCAGGAACTTTGGACGTTAGCCTGGATACCCTGGCGGAGGCTGTCGGAAGCAGTAAGCGAATGTTGGTCCACTATTTTGGGGGACGCGATGCCATCGAGGAAATGGCCATGTCGCTGCTGGAAGACCGGCTACGGGCAAGATTCCGCGCGAGCGCATTCCCGGCGGGCGCGCCGCTTCAGTCCGTAGTTACGGCCTTATGGGAACAGACGACCAGCGCCCAGTCTCGCGGGGTTGTGCTGTTGAGCATGGACTTAACGAGGCGAAGTTGGAGCGGGTCCGAGCGGGCGAAGAGATTCTTCGAGGAACAGCAGCGGCTATGGTCCGAACTGCTGCGGGAGTTCCTGCCTGATCCAGGGGCGGTCGAGACTCTCCTGCAACTGTTTCAAGGCGCTATGCTCGTCTACCTGGTTACAGGAGATCGGGAGCGCGGGAGGCGTGCTCTCGACCGCTTCATCTCGACCGAGTCCAAGGTGCGGTTGCTGGCGGGACAGCGCGACACCCAACAAGGCAAGGGCGAGTGAAGATGGCGGGTGGAAGGCTCATGGCATTGCCGAATCTGGGCAAGTTCCTGTAAAATCTAGGTTTGCCCTACAAGTACTGAATTTTCTGGGAGTCGTCATGGCACAACAGTGTGATATCTGCGGCAAGAAGCCGCAAGCGGGAAACCACATCAGTCACGCGCACAACGTCACCAAACGGCGCTGGAACATCAACCTGCGTCCGGTGCACGCCCGCGTGGGTGCGGCCACCAAGCGTATGCGCGTCTGCACGTCCTGCCTGCGCAGCGGCAAAGTCGTCAAGGCGTAAGAACCGATCAACCACAGAGGACACAGATTTCACGGAGGATTTCATTCCTCTGTGTCTGCCTGTGTGTTTTGTGGTGTTGACTTTACTTTATCGCGACCAACTGGACATCGAAAATCAGGGTGGCGTTCTGCGGGATCTGTGGCGGATGACCGTCCTCGCCGTACGCCAGTTCGGGCGGGATGCGTAGCTGGCGCTTGCCGCCGACCTTCATGCCGGCTATGCCTTCGTCCCATCCTTTGATGACCTCATCGTGCCCGAGCGTAAAGTCAAAAGGCTGGTTGGTACCGACTGAGCTGTCGAACTTCTTGCCTGTGGTAAGCCATCCGGTGTAATGGACGTTCACGTGGTCGCCCGCTTTGGCGGGCGTGCCGAGGCCGACCTTGATGTCCCAGTACTGCAAACCTGAATCGGTCTTGACGCCATCTCCGGTGACTTTGGTGGGAGCGTTGGTGTTGGGTCGCACCACCTGAACGGGCTTGTGCGTGGGCGTTTGCGCTGAGACTATCGCTGCCAGGGCCAGGACAGCAACTGCGACGATTACATTTTTCGTCATGCTTGGGTCCTCCAACAAAGTATTAACCACAGAGGGCACAGGGGAACACAGGGGTTTTGCGTTTCCTCTGTGCTTCTCTGTGTCCTCTGTGGTTGGAGTTTTCTGTCATGCCAGTGCGATCACGTCGATCTCGACCAGCACGTCTTTGGGCAGGCGAGCGACCTCCACGGTGGAGCGCGCGGGCGGCGCCGTACTGAAGTACTTGCCGTAGACCGCATTCATGGCGGCAAAGTCGCTCATGTTCTTGAGGAAGACTGTCGAGCGAACCACCTTCCCCAGGCCACTGCCGGCAGCTTCCAGAATTTCCGACAGGTTGCGCAGAACGCGGTCGGTCTGCGCGGCAATGTCGCCCGCGATGACTTGTTGGGTCGCGGGATCGATTGCTATTTGTCCCGAAGTAAAAATAAGGCCGCTGGCTTTGACGGCCTGCGAGTAGGGGCCGATGGCTTGGGGGGCGTCTTTGGTGGCAATGATTTCGCGCATAAAAGCAGTTCTTCGGTGTCGGTTCTAGTTAAGGACCCTAACCACAGCGGACACTAAGGCCTCGGGATTCAATCTATCACGGCGATCTTAGACTTTTCACTGCCTTCAGATTTTCTGCAGTCTCTGCACCTCGTGCACGCCGGGAATCTTGCGCAGGCCGACGATGATCTGCTCAAGGTGCTTCAGGTCGGCGATGTCAAGGACGACCTCCACGCTGGCCTGGCTGTTCGAAGTATGCGCGGTAATGTTCTTGATGTTGCTCTTAGCGTCACCGATTACTCCGGTAATGCTCTTCAGCATGCCAAAGCGGTCGTCGCAGAAAACCGTGAGCTTCACAGGATAGGCGGTTGGAGTGCTCTCGTCGCGGGCCCATTCGACATCGATGCGGCGTTCGGGTTCGTACATCAGGTTGGTCACGTTGGGACAGTGGATCGAGTGCACGGCAACGCCTTTGCCACGAGTGATGTAGCCGACGATGCTTTCGCCGCGAATGGGATTACAACACCGGGCGCGGTAAACCATCATGTCGCCCTGGCCGCGGACGGTGATGGCGTTGTGATCTCCGAAGACGCGGCGGACGACGCTGGCAATGCCGCCGGGCTGCGAAGTCAGGCCCTCAGATTCGATGTCCCCCGCAATGGAGTGCGTCGCCCCGGCGGGCAGCAAGCGCGCCAGCACCTGCCGCGCGGAATATTTTCCGTAGCCGATGCCGGACATGAGGTCGTCGGCTTTACCCAGGCCGTAGCCGGAGGCGACTTTCTGAAGTTCCTCGTCTTTGATTTCTTTGAGCGCGATGCGATACTTGCGCGCTTCTTTTTCGATCAGCTTGCGTCCGATTTCGATGGCGCGCTCGCGCTGGTGAACGTTGAGCCAGTGCTTGATCTTGTTGCGCGAGCGGGACGACTTGACCAGGCCCAGCCAGTCGCGGCTCGGCTTATGGCCGGCCTGCGTGAGAATCTCGACAATGTCGCCGGAATGCAGCTTGTGGCGCAGCGGCACCATGCGTCCGTTCACCTTGGCGCCGACGCAGGTGTGCCCGACCTCGGTGTGAACGCTGTATGCGAAGTCGACGGGCGTGGCGTCACGCGGCAGAACCACGACTTTGCCTTTGGGCGTGAAGGTATAAACCTCTTCGGGATAGAGATCGACTTTCAGCGTGGAGAGAAATTCGTTGGGATCGCTGACGTCGCGCTGCCACTCGACCACCTGCCGTAACCATGCCAGGCGTTGCTCGTCCTGCGCGGAAACTGGACCGTCTTTATATTTCCAGTGGGCGGCGATGCCCTCTTCCGCCATCTTGTGCATTTCCTCGGTGCGGATCTGGATTTCAAAGGGCGTGCCGTCTTCCGTAATCACCGAGGTGTGCAGCGACTGGTAGAAGTTCGGCCGCGGCATGGCGATGAAATCCTTGATGCGCCCCGGAACCGGGCGCCACAAGTTGTGAATGATGCCGAGAACGGCGTAGCAGTCCTGCAACGAGCGAGTAATCACGCGCATTGCGCAGAGGTCATACACCTGGTCCACGGAAATGCGCTGCTTCTGCAGCTTCTTGTGGATGCTGTAGAGGCGCTTGATGCGGCTTTCCACGCGGGCCTGAATGCCGGCCTCTTTCAGCTTGTCGGTAATGATCTGCTGCATTTTGGCGAGGAAGGCCTCGCCCTGCTTGCGGCGGGCGTTGACTGACTTTTCGACTTGCTCATAGCCGAGCGGATCGAGAAAGCGGAAGCCGAGGTCCTCGAGTTCGCCGCGAATCTTGCCCATGCCGAGGCGGTGCGCGATAGGCGCGTAAATCTCCAGCGTCTCTTCGGCGATCTTGTGCTGGCGGTCGGCGGGCAGATGTTCCAGGGTGCGCATGTTGTGCAGGCGGTCCGCCAGCTTGATGAGCACCACGCGGATGTCATCGACCATCGCCAGCATCATCTTGCGCAGGTTCTCGGCTTGCTGCTCCTCACGCGTAGCGAAGTCGATCCTGCTGATCTTGGTGACGCCCTCGACGATGTGCGCGACCTGCTCCCCAAATTCCTTGCGGATGTCGACGATCGTAACCGAGGTGTCTTCGACCGAGTCGTGCAGCAACCCGGCGGCAACCGCAACCGGGTCCATTTTCATTTCCGAAAGAACCAGCGCGACTTCCAAGGGATGGACGAGGTAGGGTTCTCCTGACGCGCGGGTCTGGCCTTCATGATGCTTCAGGGAATAGTCGTAGGCCTTCTTGACGATGGTCAGATCGTCCTGCGGACGGTTCTCCTGCATCCGCTTCATCAAGTCGCGGAACTTGGTCAGCGTGAGGGCAGTAGTAGCGATCTGTTGGCGCAAGCTCGCCATGAAGAATTATAGCCCGCGAGGAAGGGGGCTCCGGGCAGAGGACAAGGAGACGATGACGATTATACCTTGCGAGGGTTGGACTTCCCCGTTGGGTCGCGCTCAAGCACTACCCGCTAAATCCTCGGGCGCGTATTTCGGACGTTTCGAATCCTTCGAAATCGCCACAGGTTTGGTTGATGGAGCGGCAAGCTGATACAGTGAAAAACTGTCAGCCATGATTTCTCGAATTCTTGTCACTGGCGTTTCTGGGCCCATCGGGGCCGCGCTTCTTCCGCCTCTCAAGACCCGCGGATACGAAGTCACACGCCTGGTGCGTGGGGCCGCTACAGGCGAGAATCAGATCTCGTGGGATCCCGGGAAGCCGATTGCCCCCGACGCGGTTTCCGGTTTCGACGCGGTCATTCACTTGGCGGGCGAGAGCATTGTTGGCCGCTGGACCGACGAGAAGAAATTGAAGATCCGCAACAGCCGGGTCGCAGGCACGACCGCCTTGGCTCAGGCCCTGGCACAAGCCAAAGACAAGCCGCAGGTATTCGTCTGCAGTTCAGCAATTGGCTTCTACGGCGATCGAGGCAACGAAGTCTTGAATGAGGAGAGCGCACCGGGCACTGGATTCCTACCTGATGTGTGCCGAGAGTGGGAGGCAGCGACGCGGGCAGCAGCCGATGCGGGAATCCGCACAGTTCAGATGCGCACTGGCATTGTGCTCAGTCCTACGGGTGGGGCCCTCGGGAAGATGCTGACGCCATTCAAGATGGGTGTCGGCGGAAAAATCGGAAGCGGCCAACAGTGGATGAGTTGGATCGATGTGCAGGACATGGTGGGCGCGATTCATCACATTCTGAAGAGCGATCTTTTGCAAGGGCCGTTGAACATGGTCGCTCCCAAGCCCGTGACGAACGCGGAATTCACCAAGACGCTGGCCACAGTGCTATCGCGGCCGGCGATCTTTCCCGTGCCGGCCTTCGTCGTGAAGCTCGCCTTCGGCGAAATGGGAGAAACTGTTTTGTTGGGCAGCCAGCGCGTCGAACCGACCCAGCTGGTCATGAGTGGATATCCGTTCCGCTTCAGCAACCTTCGCGCGTCGCTGGAAAACATTCTCCAGCGCTAGACCGTGATGCCCACAGAATCCAGGCAACGTTGACGTCTACGAGATTTAACCGCCGTTAAGCTTGCCGTGCCGGCACGCGCATACCGATCCTTCGGTGAAGTTCTCCGCTTCGATTCCGAAGGCGTGATCGAACCGGGCGCGGTAGTTTTCCCAGGCGATCGCGGAGGTGAGTTCCACCAGTTCCGGTTCGGCGAACCTTTCTCGCAACCGCGCAAACAGTGCGTCCGAGACTTCCACCGGTGTCCGGGTCATGCCATCGGCATACTCGAGGACGAGCCTCTCCAGCTCGGAGAAGTTGAAATCGGTGCGGTAATTATTCAGATTGGCGATTTGCTCAGTCGAGATGCCGCTCGCCCTGCCCACGGCAGAGCCAATATCAATTCAAAACGGACATCCGACGAGCGTGGCCACGCGGAGCTCAGCAAGTCCCTTGAGTTTGGGATCGATGAGATTGCTGCCAGCCTGCGATTGCTCCATCTGGCCGTATCCCCACAGGATTTTGGAATGATGCGCGGTGATCTGGATGGGCATGATGACGCGGCCGAGCCGGCGCTGCGTCAGGGAGTAAACAATCCCCACAAACAAACGGCGGATCAGTCCGCCCTGATTGCGCGGAGCGCCAGGAATGCGAGCCAAGGGGACCTCCTTACGAATCCAGATCGGTGCGGGCTGGGCCGTTCATTTCGTCCTGCAGCTTCTGCAAAAGCTCAGCGCGTTGCTCGGTGCTCAACTCACGCTGCAACTCCTCCAGAGCCAAGGCCACGATGTGGTAGTGGTGCGCGCCAGCAAACTTGGGGTCGGTGGTGATGTTGAGCCAAAGCCGATGCATGAGTTCGACGTCCTGGGGGCGCATGCGTGGCGTGTGAGGCCCGAGGGCAAATTCGCGGATGGTTCCGTCCGGGGCGCAAACCTCCATGATCAACCGCGGACGCGGCTCCGGCAGCCGTTCCCAAGCGTCGCCCGTGAGTTTCGCCTGCTCGTCAGCAGTAAGCTTGTTGGAGAGTCCGCAGATCACTCGGCTGGAATCGAGGCGTTGCGCCGTGACCATGATGGCTTCGAAGACGTCGGTCGCGGGCACAACCAGCAGGGAGATCGGCTTGCCTTCTTTTTCGGCAACAGCTACGGCGGCGGTGAACAGCTCCTGCTCGTAGTGGTCGAAGACCTGGCTCGCCTCAAAGACTGTGCTGCCACCAAAACTGTGCTCGCGGTGATACAGCCGGGCGCTCATGACCACGACATCCTGCTTGCCGGTGTGGGTGTGGCCGAGCACATGCCGCAAGTAGTAGAGATTGCGGGGATCGCGCACCGCGACCAGAATATTGCCCGGGCGCACTCCCATGGCGCCGCTGCCCAGTTCCTGATTGCCATACACCCGAAACTGGTCCAGCTGTTCAGGCTTGCCGTGGCGCTCTTTGGTTACATGATGCTCGGAAATGGTGAAGATCGTGAAGAAGACCACGCTGAAGACAATCCCCGCGATCGTAGCCTCATACTTGGTGAACAGATTCACAATTGCGGTCATGAAGAGCACCGCAGAAATGACCATGAGGCCGAAGGGGATTTCTGTCTTCCCGATATGCAAGTTCCCCGGAACTTTCCACTCGCGGTTGCCAGGCTCGGTGAAGCGCAACACCAGCACCGCCAGCGACTTCATGGTGAAACTCCAGATCACTCCGAAGGCATACAGCGCGGCCAACTGGTAGACGTCGCCCCGGCTCAGCACGATGGTGAGCAACTGCATGCAGACGATCAGGTTGATGATGCGGTAGCTGGTGCCGTAGCGGTGGTGCGGTTTCTGAAACCAATCAGTGAGCACACCATCTTCAGCTACGCGGTTCAAGACGCCATTCGCGCCCACGATGGAAGTGTTCTGCGCCCCCGCCAGAATCAGCACGCCCACCAGTACGACGAAGCCGTGGAACAAGATCTTCAGGCTAGTTGGCCCCACCAGATACACGGCGATGCCGCCGATGAGGTCGGCGAAGTACTGCGGGCGGACGCTGTCCGGGATGATCATCACCGCAAAGAACGACACCAGCGAGGTGAACAGCAGGCTGTAAATGAAGATCACCAGCCCGGTCTTCTCCAGGTTCTTTAACTTTGGGTGTTCGATTTCGCGGTTCACCTGAGCCAGAGTCTCTTCGCCGCTCATGGCCAGCACGGAGTGCCCGAAGCCGACGAATGCAATGATCCAAATCAAGTGGCTGAACCAGCTTCCGTTGAGCCAGCCGAGCGATTCTTTGTTCAGCGGAACCACGCCCGCGTGCAGCGGGTTGGGGGGCAACTGGATCGGTGCGCGCAAGACCGTGATCGCACACCAGATGATCAGAATCACCACCATCACGGTGGTGATGGCCATAATCTGCAGCGCCTTCTGGCTGGACTCGTGGATGCCCTGGGTGTTCTTCCACCAGAAGTAGACGACGATGATGATCGCCAATCCGGCGGCAAAGTAGTTATCGGAAAAATTCAAGTCCCGATGCAGGTATTGCCGGCCAAGGTCCTTGATGAATCCCGCCAGGTATTGCCCGGCAGAAACCGCGCTGATGGGCCCGGTCAGGACGTAGTCGAACAGCAAGGCCGAGACCGAGAACTTGGCCAGGGTCCCGCCCATGGCCTCTTTGACGACGCGGTAGACGCCGCCCCGCACGAACATGCTGCTGGACTCGATGTAGAGAGCCCGAACGGCGTAGCTGAACAGCATGACCGCGAGTATGAACCAGGGAGCGCTCTTGCCGATGACCTTCTCGGCGTCGCCGCCGGCGTAGTAGGCCGACGAGGCCAAATCCGACAGAACAATCGCGGACGCGCGCCAGAACGAGATGAAGGTCAACATCACCGTCGTGGCAACGAAGACCTTTACTGCCGGTTTTGTACCCTCAGGGACTGTAGCCATGCGTTAAATAAATAGCGGGAACTGCGCTCAAGATGAACCCATTGAAGATAGCACAGGGAAGAGCCGCCAGAATGGTCAAAACCTGAATTCCATACTGCTCTATTTTGAATGCGACATTCCAGCGCTTATCGTCGCGCTAGTTCTTTTTCGTTGGCGCGAGGTAGGTATGCGTGATTCGGTCGTGCCAGCAGAGCGCGTCCTCGTCGAGAAAGACCCAGGCGTAACCCATCCCGGCAGAGACGGCGGAGAGGCAGCCGGCCAGCACGCGCCAGCGCCGCAGGGAGCGACTGGTCGAAGTGCCGTCGAAGCGCGCCAGTTCGAGCCCGGCGGCGCACAATCCCGGCGTGCTGGCGGCGTAAACGATCATCAGATATTGATAAGCCAACCAAGACAAAGACGGAATTCCAGCGGCGAGTCCCAGAATTTGCAGCAGCGGCGGACGAACGGCGGCGACCTTCCAGAAGATGAAGGCGAACAGAGCCGACGCAGTAGCGATGATCAAGCCATCCACAAGCGCGGCCACCAGACGCAAGCCAAGCGGCGCACTCTGCAAGGGAATGTCAATCCCGGGCCGCCTTTCGACTTCCAGGTGTTCAACTGCTTCGATGGTGATTCCGCCGAGCGCTGGAGGTGGAGGTGCAACGTCGTCGACCTCCAGAATTCGTGGCCTCCCGCTGACCGGCTCGGCCAGCTGATCCGGAGGAGGCGCGGGCGGCCCCCAGGCAAATCTCGGGAACTCGATGATCTTCGCGGTGGAATGCCCCACCCCCGAATGCGCGGCAGTCTGATGTACCGGCTGCGGCGCGATTTCCGCGGCGGGCGGCTGTCGGAATTGCACCTCCGTCTCGGCGACGGCAGGCTCGTGCCTCATTCCATCGAGCGCGAGAGCATGGTTCGAGATGGTCTCAAACGCGCCGAGCGCGGGAAACCCGGCAGAAACATTCGGGCTCGTCGAGAAATCAGCGGGTTCAAATTGCAAGCTCAGCGACGGGTATCGGGGCGGACGGACCTTCCGGCGCGCGCGATAACGATTGAGCCGGTCGGAAAGTTCATCGCGCCAGGCGGGGACTTCGCCGGCCTGAGCGGCGGACTCGGTTAGCGAATCCGACATTGCCGCGGAATCCTCAGACGCATTCAGATCGGCAGATTCGGCGGCCGACAACTCGGCGACTTCCGGATCGATCGACCTCGTTTCCAAAGCGGCAACGCCTGACGTGCCGATCCCGGGCTCCGAGTCGGGCCTCCACTGCGATAATGCAGAGGGAAGGGGCTCCAATGGGCAACGGCAAACTTCTCCACACACCGAACAATTCATGAAAACCAGTCTTTCGAAATCGTAACAGTTCGCGAACAACGTACAACCGGAAAGGAACCGACGGGAATCCTAGCCTTTTTCGCCACTTTGCCTCGCGCCCGGCATCGTGCTAAGTTCACGATGCCGCTGCAAGATCGCGGAAAGGGCTGGCACGTCTTCGATGGACGATCTTCTTCCGTTGATTTTCTTCCGATGACTCTTCGTACTAGATTCCTTATCACGGCGCTGTTTCTTTGTCATCAGCTTCCCGCCTCCGCGCTAGTAACCAGCCGGTTGCTTTCCCACAATTCCGGTCAAGCCGCGTCTTCCTCCACACCAGAAAACGGGCAGAAAGGAGAAACCTCGATGCCAGCGTCCAGCCTGCCCTGTGCGAAGCAAGCCGGAACCCAAGACTCCGACTCCGCGACTATCTGCGCCGACCAGCAGGAAAAGGACGGCGAGGTCTACAAATTGCACGGCAACGCCGAAATTCACTATCGCACCTACGTCCTGCGGGCCGATGAAGTCACCTACGACTCCAATAGTGGAGAGGCAACAGCCTCGGGGCACTTCCGTCTCGACGGCGGTCCCAATGACGATCACGTTAATGCCAGCCATGGAACCTACAATCTGACGGCGGAAACCGGGCGGTTCTACGACGTGACCGCGACGACCGGAATGCGCTTTCGCGGCAGCCGCGTAGTGCTGACTTCTACCGCTCCATTTGCCTTCACCGGAAAGATTGTGGAGAAAACCAGCCCCGACCACTACCTCGTCTATGATGGCACCATTACCACGTGCGAACTCCCACGCCCCTATTGGAAGTTCGAGGCGCACAAGGTCGTGGTCGACGTCGGAGGCAATGCCAGCATCTACCACAGCAAATTTGTGCTGCATGGGTTTCCGATTTTTTACTTTCCCTACGCGACCCATCCGGTAGCCCGGGAAGTGCGAGATACGGGTTTCCTGGTGCCGACCATTGGCCGCTCGTCCACCAAAGGCAATATCGTCGGCGATTCCTTCTACTGGGCCATAAACCGCAGCATGGACGCCACCATCGGGGCAGAATACTTCTCCCTACGCGGATGGTCGCAACGCGGAGAGTTCCGGGTGCGCCCCAGCGACACCTCTTACGTCGACCTGAATTATTTCGGCGTCATCGACCGCGGCATCGGACAGCCCTCCGTTTGCAGCGGCACCCCCCCAGTATGCGTTGCCACGCGCCCACTAAAAGAAGGCGGCCAGGAGGCTCGACTGACCGCCGAAGGCAACTTCTACGGCTTCCGCGCGGTCTCCAATATCGACTACCTGAATTCGTTTCTGTTCCGGCTGGCCTTCAACGAAATCTTTACCCAGGCAGTGAACTCGGAAGTTAATTCGCAGGTCTTTCTTTCTAAGGCCGCGAACGGATTTTCTTTCGGCGGCATGGTGGAGCGTTATCAGAACTTCTTTCAGACCATCGATCTGACAAACGGCAAACTCTCGAATCCGCCCCAGTTTGATTCCATCCGGATCCTGCATACCCCAAGCGCCGACGCGTCGAGCGTGGACCGGCCCCTGGGACACTCCCCGATCTTCTGGTCGTTCGATGCCTCGCTGGCGGGCCTCTCGCGCAGCGAACCCGGCTTCCATACCAGCAGTTTGCTGGGGCGATTCGATTTCAGCCCCCAGATCTCCCTTCCCCTGCAGTTTCTCGGCTGGTCCCTGCGCCCGGCGCTAACGCTGCACGAAACGTACTATAGCGAGCGGTTTGTGAACGGATTTGCGATCACTGATCCCACGAACCGGCAGGCCCTCGAAACTTCGGTAGAAGTGCGGCCACCGGTTCTGGAGAAGATATTCGACAAGCAGTTTCTGGGGAAGAAGTGGAAGCACGTCATCGAACCGCGGGCGGTCTACCGTTTTGTAACCGGGGTGAACGATTTCGCGAATGTCCTGCACTTCGACGAACGCGACATCCTCAGCAATACTCACGAAGTTGAGTACGGATTTGTGACCCGCCTCTACTCAAAACGAGCGTCGTCCAATAATCAGGAGTGCGAGACACCCATGACGAGCCTTGCGGTTGGTGCAGCAGCGCCCGAACAGACGGTTCCCTGGCAGCGCGTGAGTAGTCTGGACAACCAGCCATGCACCCCCGGTCCAGAAACAAAGGAAGTGGCCACCTGGGAGGTTGCTCAGAAATATTTCCTTGATCCGACCTTTGGCGGAGCTCTAGTGGCTGGACAGCGCAACGTCTTCACCACAACGGAAGATCTCACCGGTATCGCGTTCGCCACCCAACCGCGCCACCTTTCTCCCGTGGTGTCGCGCCTGCGGGTTGCGACCAGCAGCCACACCGATACCGAATGGGATCTCGACTACGACTTCCAGTTGGGACGCGTGAATGCGAACACGCTGCTGGTGAACTACAATCTGGGATCCTTTACGGTTGGCGGGGGGGATGCTTTTCTGCAGATTCCGCAGCCCAATACGACCTCGTCCGTAACCCCGACCGAAGGCACGTGTACGCCATCCACGAACCCTACGACCCAGCCCGTCTGCAAATTCAACCAGTTTCGAGTGGCGCTGGGCTACGGCGGACTGACTCACCGGGGATTCAGTGTGGCCAGCAGCTTTGGCTTCGATGCGGAAGCGCGCCAATTGCAGTTCGCCACTGGGCAAACTACCTATAACTGGAATTGCTGCGGCGTGACGCTGGAGTACCGCCGCTATGCCATCGCCAACGTACGCAATGAGAATCTGTTCCGCTTCATCTTCACTCTCGCGAACATCGGTTCGTTCGGAAATCTGAGAAGGCAGGAACGACTGTATTAGCTAGCCATGCTACGGGGAAGACGTCGGTTTGGGTGGCGCTGAGTTTGGGCGACGCTGGGTTTGGGTGGCACTGGGTTTGGGTGGCGCAGCGCTTTCAGCGCTGCGATGAGGCTGTCCACCTAATTGAGGCTTTAGCCTCTGAGGTACCTCGGTGGCTGAAGCCAGAGTATTCTAAGGCTCTGCCCGCAGCTCTGAAAGCGCTGCGCCACCCAAAAATCACCGTCAGCCGCATGGCGCGTGAGGCTGGTACCATAAGAATCATGCAGGTCCCCGAGTCCGGCACCGGCGCAAAGAATTCCCAGCTCCAGTCAGACCTTCGCCAACTGGGCCGAGTGCTGGTCGCCTATTCTGGCGGCGTCGATTCCGCGTATCTCGCCTGGGCTGCTCACCGCGCTCTTGGCTCCGACATGCTGGCGGTGATCGCCGACTCTCCCAGCCTGGCCCGCACTCACCTGAGCGACGCCATTGCCTTTGCCACCGAGCAGGGGATCCCCATCGAAGTCATCTGCACGTCGGAACTCGACCGCCCGGAATATGCGCGCAACGACGGGCAGCGCTGCTTTCAATGCAAAGACGAACTCTTTGCGGTGATGGAAAGCCTTCGCGCGCTGCGCCGATTCGACGCAATTGCTTACGGGGTAAACCTGGACGATCAGGGAGACTTCCGCCCAGGGCAGCAAGCCGCCAGGCAGCACCACGTAGCGGCTCCCTTGTTGAAGGCAGGACTTAGGAAGCAGGAGATTCGCGACCTGGCGCGCCAGGCTGGACTGCGCATCTGGGACAAGCCGGCGTCGGCCTGCCTATCGTCGCGGATCGAATACGGCCGTCCAGTAACGCGCGAAGCGCTCGAAGTGGTCGAACGTGGCGAGGACGCGATCCGTGCCCTCGGATTCCGGCAGTTCCGGGTGCGCCATCATGGCGACATCGTCCGCATTGAGATTGCGCGAGAGGAACTCGAGCGCGCACTGAATCCCGACGTGGCGGCCCAGTTCGCCGCCATCTTCAAAACGCTGGGCTTCAAGTTCGTCACCCTCGACCTGGAAGGCTTCCGTTCCGGATCCATGAACGCTTTACTTCCGGTGGAGCAACTTCGCCGCACGGGCTAGAAGCGCCGCAGAGCCCGCTGAATCGGGCGCTGGCCTGCATATGCTGTGAGATAATCGAAAGACAAAAAGACAACGAGTAATGCTGAGGCGGTTCTTGGTGACCCTAATTCGACGTTCGCTGCTCATCCTGCTTCTGGTTTGCCTGGGTTGTGTTGCCCAGTCCGCGCCTCCTGACGTGGCTCGCAAGATCGAGCACCAGGTGCGTGCTTTCTATACCATTCCGACCGAGGTCAAGGTGACTGTCGGCACGATCAATCCCAGTACCGAAATGCCAGGATACGACGCGGTGTCGGTGAACATCGACGGCGGCGACGGCAAGCAGAAAGATTACAAGTTTCTCCTCTCCAAGGATCGCGGTACCATGCTGCGCGTCACCAAGTTCGACTTGACGAAGGATCCTTTCGCGGAAGTGATGAGCAAGATCGATGTCACCGGCCGGCCTTCCCGCGGTGCTAAGTCCGCCAAGGTTGTGGCGATCAATTTCGACGACTTCGAGTGCCCCTTCTGTTCGCGGATGCACCAGACCCTGTTCCCCGAGATCTTCAAGGAGTATGGCGACCGGGTCAACTTCATCTACAAGGATGACCCGCTGACGGAGATTCATCCGTGGGCGCTGCATGCCGCCGTTGACGCCAACTGCCTGGCCGCGCAAAACGCCGATGCCTACTGGGACTTCGCCGACTACATTCACGCCAACAAGCACGAGGTGGACACCGAGAAAACATCCGCAGCGCGCTTCGACACCATCGATAAGATGACGATGCTGCAGGGGCAGAAACACAATGTCGACGTGGCGAAGCTGCAATCCTGCGTGAAGGCGCAAAACGAAGATGCCGTTAGAGCATCCATGAAAGAAGCCGACGGACTCGGCGTGAATGGAACGCCGGCATTGTTCATCAACGGCCAAAAGATTGATGGCGCAGTTCCCATCAGTCAGGTGCGCGCCGCTCTGGACGCCGCTTTGAAAGACGCAGGGGAACCCGTGCCGCAACACGTTCCATCAACTCCCGCGCCAGTATCCAGGTAGGTCAGTCGTTCAGGGCGCAGGATGTACGCTCCCTCGGTCTCGCTTTTCGTTTGTCGTTGCAGTCAGGAACGGAGAAACACCTTTGAAACAAAACTCATTCTTGGCCCAGTTCGCCGCCGCGTTTGCCGGCGTCGTCCTGCTGGCAGCCTTGGCCGGCTGTAACCCGAAGACGGGTGGCGACGTGATGGCTACCGTGGATGGCCGGAAGATCTTCCGAACCGACGTCGATAAGGTCTACGACAACAATGTCGCATCGGCGCAGCAGGCGCCGACGGGCGAGCAGGCGACCGCATTCCGGCTGAACATTCTGCACCAGATGATCGACGATGAGATCCTGATGCGGCGCGCCGAAAAGCTTGGCCTGCTCGCCACCGACGAAGAGGTAGATCGCAGGTACAACGAAATTAAGTCGCCTTTTACGCAGGAAGAATTCGACAAGCGCCTCAAGGACAAAAAGATCACTCTGGTCGATTTCAAGCGCGATATACGCCGCTCGATCACGGTCGACAAAGTGATGAACAAGGAAGTGTCGTCCAAGATCAATGTCACCGACCAGGACATTACCGACCACTACACCGCGCACAAGGGCGAGTTCAACCTGATCGAACCAACGTACCACTTGGCCCAGATTATGGTGACTCCGTCGCCCAACCCGCAGGCTCACAACCAGAACGACAAAGCGCAAAACGAAGCCGAGGCTCGAAAGAAGATCCAGATGATCTCGAATCGCCTGGACAGTGGCGATGACTTCGCCACCTTGGCGATGAAGTACTCCGAAGATCCGGAAACATCCGGCAATGGCGGCGATCTCGGCACGGTGCAGGAGTCAGGCCTCAAAGGAACCGATCCGCCGACGCGCGACGCCGTCATGAAGCTCAAGCCGGGCCAGTACAGCCCTGTCATCAGCGTGGTGAATCCGGCGAACCGGCAGGCGGTGGGATACCGCATCGTGAAGCTTGTGTCGAAGGAACCAGCAGGACAGCGTGAACTGTCCGATCCGCGAGTGCAGCAAGCCATTCGTTCGCAGCTTCATGATCGCCGCGAGCAATTGTTGAAGGCTGCCTATTATGAGGTTTTACGGGATTCCGCCAAGGTGGAGAACTACTACGCGAAGAAAGTGATCGACAGCAACGGGATGGAGAAGTAGTCGTAACGATTGACCGGCACCAATTACTCGACGATCGCCAGCACATCTCCAACATTCACGGCGGCGCCTTCGCTGACCAGAATTTTCTGAATCGTACCCTTCTTCGGCGATTTAATTTCGTTCTGCATCTTCATCGCCTCGACCACGAGCACTCCCGCTCCGGCTTCCACCTCGGCGCCTTGGCTCACCAGCACGCGAACAATTTTGCCGGGCATGGGAGCGGTCAGCTTTTTCGGGCCATGCTCATCCACCGCGCGGACGCGCCCGCGCAACGACCGTGGATCGCGGACTTCGGCGGCAAAGCGTGCGCTGCCCACCCAAAGATGCATGTCGCCGGCGACGCGTTCGCACTTCACCTCATACGCCTGGTTGCCGATGCGGAGTGACAGTACGTCGCGTCGCGCCAACACAGCGTCGACTTCGACCTCGCGTCCATCGACAAGGCACGACCAACGGCCATCGGCGCGATTGAGATCGAGCCGGTAATGCTTGCCGTCGATGGCGATGTCGTAAGTCATGAGGAACAGTTGTCAGTAACCCGGTTGAGCTTCATCGCGTCGCCTCTTTGTGCGCGGCAATCTTCCAGTTGGACGAGGCGCTCGGCTTGCTGCTTGCTGTTTCATGGGCGATGGGGCGTTCGTCCGCTCCGGCGGCGGCAGCGCCGAGGGCAGCAAATATGCCGGCGGCGATCACCGCGACTTCGATCGCCTTTGGATCGGCCGGAGCCTCCGTGTGCTTCTGTTTCAACAGGCGATCGAGAAAACCGGTGTCCATCTTCGCGGCGCGAAAATCCGGATCGCTCAGAATGCGGCGGAATAGCGAAATATTCGTTTTGATCCCGCCCACAAAATACTCGTTCAGGGCGCGCGTCAGACGGCTGATGGCCTGCTCGCGATCGGTGCCGTAACCGATCAACTTGGCGAGCAAGGGATCGTAGTCCATGGGCACAGTCCAGCCTTCGTACATGCCGCTATCGCGGCGGATGCCTGGTCCGGAAGGCAACAGCAGAAGCGTGATCTTGCCAGGACTGGGGAAATAGTTATTGTCGGGATCTTCGGCGTAGATGCGGCACTCGATGGCGTGCCCGCGAATCATGATTTCGTTCTGGCTGAACGGAAGTCGCTCGCCGGCCGCGATGCGAATTTGTAGATGTACAAGATCGAGTCCAGTGACTAACTCGGTCACCGGATGTTCCACCTGCAACCGCGTGTTCATCTCGAGGAAATAGAAGTTCTTTTGCTGGTCGACCAGGAACTCAACGGTGCCAGCATTCGTGTATCCAGCAGCCTGCGCGACGCGAACGGCGACCTCGCCCATTCGGCGCCGCATGTCGGGATCAACGAGGGGAGAAGGCGCTTCCTCGACGACCTTCTGATGGCGGCGCTGCAGAGAACACTCGCGTTCTCCGAGGTAGACGGTGTTTCCATGCTCGTCAGCGAGCACCTGCATCTCGATGTGGCGGGGATTGATGATCGCCTTCTCGATATAAACTTCGCTGTCGCCGAACGATCGTTCCGCTTCGCTGCGCGCACCTTCGAGCGCCGACCTCAACTCTTCGGGCGCGTGGACGAGGCGCATGCCCTTTCCACCGCCTCCAGCGGCCGCTTTCAGCATCACGGGATAGCCGATGCGCGCGGCGACCTCTTCGGCCTGCTCGAACGATTCGAGGCCACGCGACGTGCCAGGCACGAACGGAACGCCCGCGCGCTCCATCGCTTGGCGTGCTCGAGTCTTCGAGCCCATTGCGTCCATGGCGGCAGCGGTGGGACCGATGAACTTTACGCGTGCGTCTGCGCAGGCGCGGGCAAACTTCGCATTCTCGGAAAGAAAGCCGTATCCAGGGTGGATGGCATCTGCTCCCGATCGCGCGGCCACGTCGAGAATCTTCTGGATGTTGAGATAGGACTCGGATGCGACTGGTGCCCCGATTGGGTACGCTTCATCGGCTTTGCGAACGTGCAGCGAGGCGCGATCCACGTCAGAGTAGACGGCAACCGCGGCAATCCCCATCTCGTGGCAGGCGCGGATGACGCGTACGGCAATCTCGCCGCGGTTCGCGATGAGAATCTTCTTAAACATGAAACCACTCGAAATGACGGCCTTCGTGGACCTGCGGTCAAACCGGATATTGTACCGAACTGGCTCAGTTCGATGCTGTGTTTTGCCTGCCGGGTACCGTGTCCTGCTGTCGGCGGGAAGGAATCAAAGGCCGGGCGCGAACTCTAATCCGGCAAGCGCGAGAAACTCACCGCAAAGGGTGATTCTTGGGCGTCTTGAGCCTGACGCAGCCAGCGGCGGCGGGGGGTGAAGCGGTAGCGGATCAGGGTCCAGATGGCCTGCCAGCCATCGGAGTGGCGGATCTTCTTCCCTTCGTCCGCGGAGCGCGGATGGTATTGGATGGGCACTTCTTCAATCTTCTCGCCCATGCGGCAGAGTTTCGCGGTCACTTCGGGGCAGAATTCGAAGCGGTGACACTGCAAATCAATCTGTGCAATCAGCGAACGCCGGAAGACTTTGTAGCACGTTGCTTCGTCGTGAATTCCGGCGCCGTACAGAAGGTTGGTGAGGTGCGTCAGCAGTTTGGCTCCGAGGAAGAAGCGCAAACCGCGCTCGGGACGGTCGGGGCGCACCCCGTAGACTGCGTTCGCTACGCCTGCTTCCAGCGGACGCAACAAGGCGGGATAATCCTGGGGGTCATACTCCAAGTCGGAATCCTGGATCAACACGTACTCGCCGCGGGCATAGGCGAGAGCGGTGCGAATGGCCGCTCCCTTACCGCAGTTCTTTTCGTGGAACACTACGGTGAGGTCGTCCATGGGCGGCAGCGCCTGCAGTTTCTCGCGAGTACCATCGGTCGAGCCATCGTCGACGATGATGATTTCCTTCTTCACGGGCGCGGCGTGGATCGCCTGCAAGAGTTCGTCGACGTTGGCGGCCTCGTTATAGACCGGCACGATGACCGATACGCAGCCCTTCCAGCGATCGTCCACGGCGCGATCGTTGGTCGCTGCACGAGTTGGCCAGGATGTGGCTGCCAAGAAAGTCACGCTACCGTCTGAATTCGGGAATACGCGCGAATTCGGGGATTTTCTAGCATAGTATCATTTGGAATCGAACGGTCCCGAAACGCTCAGCATGCAGCCACCCGAATCCGCGGCGCACCCAATAGCCAGGGCTTCCTCGCAACCAGACTCTGTCGGCCGGGCTCACTGGTTGACGCTTCTTCTGCTACTGGCAGCAGGTACCGTCCTACGGTTTCTGTTCCTCATACGCAAGCCCTTTTGGTTTGATGAGTGCTTCAGCGTGGAAGTCGCTCGGGTTAGCGGGAGCAACTTCCTGCACCTGCTATGGTGGCGCGAAGCCAATATGTCGCTCTACTACGTTCTGCTGCGGATCTGGCTGCAGTTTGGGCACAGCGAGTTTTTCATCCGCAGCCTTTCGGTACTGATTGCCGCGGCTACCATTCCCGCAATTTACTGGCTGGGCCGTCTGCTCTATGACCGGCGGGTTGCATTGATCGCGGCCGCTCTCTTTGCCTTCAATGCGTACAGCGTGCGCTACGCGCAGGAGGCGCGCAGCTATGCGCTGTTTCTGCTGCTGGCAACGCTCTCCTCGGGATTCCTGATTGCGTTTGTGCGCGAGCCTGCGCGCCACAACCACCGCGGCTATGTTCTGGTCAGCATTCTGGCGGTGTACGCCCATTTTTATGCGCTGCTGTTGTTGGGGGTGCACTGGCTGGCGTTGCGCTGGATGGGACGCGGCGGACATGCCCCAGATCAGTCCAATACACCTCCGTTAGCGCACTTGCGGCACGCCTGGATTGCGATTGGGCTCGCCGTGCTGCCTCTGTTGGTGTTTGTGGCCAAGACTGGTGCCGGTCCGATTAAGTGGATTCAACGGCCGGGGCTTCGCGATGTGATCGAGTTCTACGAGCACCTGGCGGGCGGAGCGAATTGGATGCTTCTCGTCGTCTGCGCGGCGGCTTGCGTCGCGGCCGTGGTTCCGGTCGGGAAAGCTTTGCTGTCTCGCGATCAGGATTGGGAGACGTGGCGGAGCCAGTTTCTGCTCATGTGGCTGTTCTTCCCGGTGGTGCTGACGATTGTGCTGTCATTCGCCCGTCCGGTGTTCCTGGGGCGCTACATGATTTTCTGCCTGCCTGCGCTCCTGATTCTGGTGGCTGCTGGGCTTGCGCGGCTCCGGCCATCATGGCTGCTTGCGGGTGCGCTCGCGGCGATGCTGCTTCTTTGCGCGCAGGGAGTTTCTTTCGTTTACGGGAGCGACTTCGACAATGAGAGGGACGCCTCCGTCGCAGCGGCCAGCTTTATTCTGGACCATGCTCAGCCGGGAGATGCGGTCGTATTTCACATCGCGGAAACCCGCATTCCGTATGAATTTTCCCGCTCTCACCGCTCGGGGCAGAGCACGGCAAGTCCCAACTTCACGGCCGAACTGGGACCGGAGATTATCTTCCCTTACCACGGAGCGGGGCTCGACTACCGCGACTTTACGGGCAAGCCCACGGCTGATTTCCTGCGCGCAGTAGCACCCAGTCATCCTCGAGTGTGGATCATGTTGATGAACAATGGGCCTGCGGGGAAGCCCGATCCTACGACAGTAATGCTGACGAAGGTTCTTCCGGAATCGTTCCCCAGGACGCTGCAATGGGAGTTTGCGAAAGTCGAAGTTCGTATGTATAGCAAAGAATAGCCGGTGTGTCTTGCGGAATCGAGAACGTGGCCGGCGGCTGAAGAAGCAATCTTCTGGAAGGTGACCAGAGGGGCTGAAGCCCGCGTTGATTTCTGCACTTCTTGCGCGGCCCTTAAAGGGCCGCTCTTCCACGGCTGCTCGTGCATTTGTGCACGGTGGCGCGTTGTCAGTTGTGCATAGTGGGGCAGGGAGTTGTGATTTTCCTTCGGGGTGGTGCGGACGA
>OBLW0100000548.1_pt1 | contig 31889 bp, 36 predicted proteins | sample 1520161 | NCBI WGS metagenome assembly OBLW01 (sample SAMEA3539309, study PRJEB22396) | soil metagenome | biome: tundra; feature: field; material: soil | place: USA | collected 2010-05 | depth 0.15 m
TGACCTCCCGAGCCGGTCAGCGGCCTGCCCGGGAGGTCACGTCGTCGGCGCTGCGGGTGTTGATCACCCGGTCGGGTGGGATGCCGAACCGCTGCGCCCGCGCGCAGCCGCTGCCCAGCCAGTCGAGTTGGCCTGGCGCGTGCGCGTCGGTGTCGATGGCGAACACGCAGCCGGCCTCGGCAGCCAGCCGGAGCAGCGGGTCGGGCGGATCCTGGCGTTCCGGGCGGCAGTTGATCTCGACCGCGACAGCATTGTCGCGGCAGGCGCCGAACACAGTTTCCGGGTCGAAGGCCGATTCCGGCCTGCCACGCCCGGTGAGAAGCCGGCCGGTGCAGTGCCCCAGCACGGTGACGTGCGGGCTGCGCACCGCGGCCACCATGCGGTCGCTCATCGGCCCAGCGGGCATCCGCAGCTTCGAATGCACGCTGGCGACCACGATGTCGAGCTGGCCGAGCAGGTCGTCACGCTGGTCGAGCGAGCCGTCCTCGAGGATGTCGACTTCGATCCCGGTCAGTATGCGAAACGGGGCCAGCTCGTCGTTGAGCTGCCTGACCAGTTCGAGCTGCGCGATCAGGCGCTCGGCGGACAATCCGTGGGCCACGGTCAGCCGCGGCGAGTGATCGGTCAATGCCAGCCACTCGTGGCCGAGGCTGCGCGCTGCCTCGGCCATCTCCCGGGGCGGGCTGCCGCCGTCAGACCAGTCCGAGTGCGCATGACAATCACCGCGCAGCGCCGCGCGCAGCTCCGACTGCTGCGATGGCGCTGCCTCGTCGAGCAGCCTGGCCAGATAAGCGGGCTGCTGGCCGCCGGCCGCCTGCGTGACGACCTCGGCGGTGACCGGGCCCAGCCCGGGCAGGGCCCGCAGCGTTCCCCCGGCTACCCGCTGATCCAGTTCACCCGCCGGGAGCTGCGCTATCACCTGGGCCGCCCGGCGGAACGCCTGCACACGATAAGTCGGCGCGCCAGCCCGTTCTAGCTGGAACGCGATCTGCCGCAACGCCTGTACCGGGTCCACCTGCCATCCAATACCCCGCCATCCGCCCGGCAGCCATCATCACGCCGGAGGTACTCAGCCGGCTCCAGACTTAACCGGCCCCGCCTTCTGGCAGGCTATGCCTGTGCTGATCGAGCATCGGGGCAGTGCCCCACAGGTCCATCCCAGCGCTTACGTCGCACCCACGGCAGTCATCTGCGGTGCGGTGCGGATCGGGCCGGACGCGCGCATCCTGTTCGGTGCCGTGCTCACGGCGGAGGACGGCGAGATCCAGGTCGGCGCTCGCGGCGTCGTGATGGAGAACGCCGTGATCCGTGGCCGGGCCCGGCACCCCTCAATTATCGGTGACGATGTCCTGGTTGGACCGCATGCCCACCTCAACGGGGTGCGCATCGGCGACGGATGTTTCCTGGCCACCGGTGCTGCCCTGTTCCCCGGCTGTGTCGTGGGCCCAGGCAGCGAGGTGCGGATCCATGGCGTCGTCCACGCCAACACAGTCTTGCCGCCCGGCGCCACGGTGCCGATCGGCTGGGTGGCCGTGGGTGATCCGGCGCGGATCTACCCGCCCGACCAGCATGAACAGATCTGGGCCGTTCAGGAGCCGCTCGATTTTCCGGGAACCGTCTACGGCGTTACCCGTGACACCCCGGCCACCGAGCGGATGGCGCGGCAGGTGAACTGGTTCGGAGCGCACCGCGGTGACCGGCTGCTCCGCGAGGGCTTGCACGGGGGAGGCCTTCCCGGGGAGAACAGCTGACCGGCGAGGCGGCCTGACCGGAGTCAGTACGGAGCCGACAGCGTGTAGGTCCCGGGCTGCCGTGCGGTGAGGCTGGTCCACGCGCCGCGGGGGGCCAGCGCGGCGGAGCCGGTGCTGCGCAGCAGCGGCGACCAGTGAACCCGCACAACAGTGGTGCCGGCCCGGCTCATCCGCAGGGTGATCGTGGCGGGTGTCGTTGCGGTGACCGTTGCTGGCGGGCTGGCCAGCGGGTACGTGCCCGCCACCCGGTACAGCCGCCAGAAGGCGTTGTGCCATACCGGTACGAGCCAGGGCTGGCCCTCGCGGACTATGACCGTTTCCGCAACGGCGGCGAAGTCCGGGCTGGCGGTCGAGATGGCGACGTACCGCACCGCGTTGTACCGCAGCCAGCCGTCGTAGGCGGCGGGGGTGAGTATGCCGCTGTAGAACAGCGGGTTGCGCTCCACGTCGACTTGCCGCTCCCAGCCGCGCGCCAATGGCACCACCGGCGCCAGCTCCTGCGATTCCCAGTGGCCGTACTGCGGCACCGCTTCCACCCGTGCGGTGTCCGCGTGGAGCGCCCGCAACTCACCCACCAGGGCCGCCGTCGCCGCGCTGTGACCCGGCCCGTTGCCGTGCGCGAAATCGGCGGCCGGCTGGGCCACCTGCCACCCAGCGGCGGCCGCCAGCCCGGCCGCGAGCAGCCAGCGGTGCCGGCCGCTGCCCAGCCCGGCCAGCAGCGGCCCGGCCAGCAGTTCACCGAGGCGGCCAACATTGGAGCCGACCGGGGTGGGCAACGCCCAGGCGACGATGATGCCCAGCCCGTAGATGATCGCCCCAATCCGCACCATCGGCCACTGGCGCGGCACGAGCAGCACCACTCCGGCCGCGGCCAGCAGCGGTGGCAGCCAGCTCTGCAGGCCGATAGGCTGCGTGCCTCCATCAGAAAATCCCGCCATTATCCCCAACGGAAGCCCGGCCGCCACGCCGACGACCAGGCCCTCGCGCCAGCGGCCGGTGCACGCGAACGCGGCGGCCACGACCCCGAGGAAGAGAGCGGCGACCGGGCTGAGCAGGCCACTCAGCAACGCCAGGCCGGCCGCGGCCGGCAGCCGGGCCCAGCCTCGTGGGCGGCTGCCGTCGGCAACGACGATGCAGCCCACGGCCGCCGCCAGTCCCAGGGTGAAGGCGGCCCGGCCGGCCGACAGCTCCGTCCACAGGGCAACGGCCACCCACAGCGCCGCCGCACGGGGCCGGGGTACCCGATGCCGGACCAGCAGCAACGCCAGCAGGCCCGCGGAGAGCACCGCCGCGACCGCCATGGCCAGCCGGGTGCCGGTGATCGCCAGCAGATAGGGCGCCAGGAGCGAATAGCTGGCTGGATGGATACCGCCATACCAGCTGAAGAGATATGCCGCGGCGGGATAACCGCGCGCCCAGCCCGCGCGGGCCATCGCCGCCGAGAGGTCCGTGCCGACCTGGGGGAAGACGGTGATCCAGACGATCGCGCCGGCCGCCGTGGCCAGCCCGCTGATAACCACGGGGTGGCGGCAACGCCGCCGCCAGCCTGCGGGCGGTTCTAGGTTGGCGTCGATTGAGGCCACGTCAGGACAGTCTGGCCGATGCCGCTGCATCCGAGCACCAGCAGGGCACCGGCAGGGCACCGGCAGACGCTGCCGCGGCATCCGTCCCACGACGGGGCCCGGCTCAGCGCGGGGTGAGAACGCAGAATTCCCCGCCCTGCGGGTCGGCCAGGACGGCCCACGGCACGTCGCCCTGGCTTATGTCGATCGGTACCGCGCCGGCCTCCCGCAGGAGCCTCACCGCGGCCAGGTGGTCTTCGCCCGCGTTGGGCGCGATATCCAGATGCATCCGGTTCTTGACGGCCTTCGGGTCCGGGACCCGCAGCAGTTCGAGATACGGCCCGACACCCTGCGGCGAGCGCAGCGGCACCCAGCCCTCGGCCGGGTCACCTGGCACCCATCCCGCGGCCAGCTCCCAGAAACCGGCCAAGGCCACCGGGTCGGCGCAATCGGACACGATGGCGGCAACCGGCCCGGTGTCATGGTAGGCGGGCCGCGGATCGAGGACACAGAACTCGTTGCCCTCCGGGTCTGCCATCACTACCCATGGCACGTCGCCCTGGCCGATGTCGGCCGGTGCCGCGCCGAGGCCGCGCAGCCGCTCGACCTCGGCCGCCTGATGCCCGGCTGACTCGGTGGCCAGGTCCAGGTGCACGCGGTTCTTGCCCCTCTTCGCCCCGGCCACCGGCACGAAGACCAGCGGCAGCGCCACCGGATCCGGATACTGGTAGCCGGACGGCCACACCACCGCCTCGGCGGGTTCCCCGGCCGCCACCACCCAGCCCAGGGCAGCCGACCAGAACCGCGCCAGTCTCGGCGGATCGGCAGCGTCAATTACCAGATGCACCAGGCGGGTGGGCACGCCGCCACCCTGCCATTCCCGCGGAATCCAGGCAACCCAGCCGCGGCCCAAGCCACGCTCAGCTGACCGTGCTGACGGCGGGCGGGGCGGCGTCCGCGGCGTCCAGGGCGGCCCTGCGGCGCGGGATGAGCATCAGCGCGCACGCCACGGCCAGCACGACGACGAAGGCGCAATAGATCCAGAACGCCGGCGTGACCCCGGATCTGATGGTGAGCCCAGCCTGCGCGGCCTGCGCGGGCGAAATCCCGAATTGGGCCGGTGAGGGGGCCTCACCGAGCAGGACGAGCGCCGAGACCGCCTGAGCCGCCATCGGGATGATGGCCCCGGCGAGCAGCACCGCCCCCAGGCGCGTCGGGCGCCACAGAATGGCCGCCGCCACCACCGCGACGAGCGCGACCATCACGGCGACGTTCCCGGCGATCACCAGTCCCGGGTTCGCGAAGGCGTTGCCCGCCGTCACCGACGGTAGCGCCCCGGACGACGTCCGCAGCGCGTAGCTGTCCCACGATGGGGCGAACGCGCTCGCCGCGCCGATCGCGGCGAGCGCGGCCAGCGCCGCCGTCACGGCGGCGGGACCCCTCTCCGGCCAGCGCCGCCTGTCCAGCGGGGCGGCCGGCCCGAGCCGGAAAGCCATCGTGGCGCCGGCCGCGCACGCGAGCCAGCCGATGAGCCCGAGCACCAGGCCGGCGCCCATGTGCGCACTCCCGGCGACCGCCGTACCGGCGTCCGCGAAGAAGAAGCCGAACGTGACGATGCTCGTCCCCATCCCGAGGAGCGCTCCCACCCGCAGGCGGGCGCCACCGGCCAGGATGAGCAGGGCGCTCGCGGTCCAGACGGCGAGGTAGATCGCGTGCGGCACAAGCTCGGCCGGCTGCTGGGCGAGGCTCGCTCCGCCGAGATAGCTGGGGAACAGCCCCGCTATCCCGCAGGCGACACCGATGGCGAGCAGCGCCGCCGCGATGACGGCGCGAGGACTCCCGCTTGCCATTGAGGTGGCGCGCTGGCTGACCGGGACGATCGTGCCCGGCGCCTCAAGCCCCGTGAACCGGGACCACGCACCGTGCCAGCCCTCGGGCGTCTCCGGCCACCACTCAATCGACGGTGGCCGCGGCGCTCCGGCGGGCCAGATCCCGTAGAAGCCTGGTCCTCGCCCGATCTCGTAGCTCGCGCCCCGGTACAAGATGGTCTCGTTCTCCGGCACGTTCCGACCCTTCCTGCGTCGCTGATCCCGCGCCCAGCGTAAGGAGCTGATCTGCATGCCCGCTGGGCGGCCGCTGAAGCCTTCCTTTATGCCCGGGCTGCGTCCGCTGGGGCGAGCGACCTGACCACGGTAAGCGGCACGGCCCGCTGATGCGTTTACCGGGTGTGAACCAGGAATCGCGGAACTTCACCGAGTTCTACGAAACGGCCAGGGATGACACAGTTGCGCTCGGCATCCGTCTCGCGGCGATCCCGAAGGGGATCGGCCTGTACCTGGCCGCGCTGGACGCGATCGGCCAGGTTCCGTGGTGGCCGGAGGACCGGAGGGAAGTGACACTGCACCGGATCCTGGTGCACATGGTGGCCGAGACCGATCGGCACGCCGGTCACGCCGATATCGTCCGGGAGCTCATCGACGGGGCAGCCGGGCTGCGGGAGGGCCACGACAACCTGGCGCCAGGCGATCAGGCCTGGTGGGACAGCTATCGGAGGCAACTCGAGCGCGTGGCGCAGGAAGCCGGGTAGGAGGCTGGCCCAGTCCTGCCGCTTTCTCCGCGGGCGGCGGCCGCCTGCGCCGTCAGCGGGGCGGCCCGAGGACGATCTGGCCGTATTTCTCGGCGGCCTCGCCGAGGCGCTGGGGCGATATTTCAAAGCCGTCGGGCCGCGGGGCGACGACCCGCGGGCCACGCGCGGGCGGCGTCAGCTCGGGGGAGCGGTAGTCTCCTGCTGCGGGACGACGGCAGGTACGGGAGGCAGCATGGCCCAGCAGGCTGGCGTGCCACCGGGCACCGACCCGACGAAGCCCAGCGCCGCGCGGATCTATAACTATCTGCTGGGCGGCAAGGACAACTACGCGGTGGACCGGGCCGCGGCCGATAAGGTCCTGGCCGTTGCGCCGGACCAGCGCCGGCTGGCCCGGGCGAACCGGGCGTTTGCGATCCGCGCCGTGCGCGTGCTCGCGGAGGCCGGCCTGCGTCAGTTCATTGACCTGGGGACTGGCTTCCCGACCTCGCCAAGCGTGCACGAGGTGGCACGCCGATCCGACCCGTCCGCCCGGGTGATCTATGTCGACTATGACCCGATCGTGCACACCCACAACACCGCGTTGCTGGCCGGCGACGACCATGTGGCGTCGGTGCAGGCGGACATCCGCCAGCCGGAGGCGATCTTGGATCACCCGGACGTCTCACGGCTGATCGACTTTGACCGCCCAGTCGGCGTGCTCTGTGTGGCCGTGCTGCACCTGGTTTCGGACGCCGAAGACCCGGCCGGGATAATCGCGCGGTTTCGTGCCCGTCTGTGTCCCGGCAGCTATCTGGTGCTCTCCCAATTCGCCAGCGAGAGTGACCAGGAAGCGATGGTCGAACTGCGCGCGGTGGCGGCGGGCACACCAGTGGAGACCTATTTCCGGCCGCAGGACCAGATTCTGCGCTTCTTTGACGGATTCGAGTTCTTGGAGCCCGGTTTGACCAGCGTCCAGGAGTGGCGGCAGGACACGATCACGGCACCCACCCGGCTGAAGATCGCCGGGGCGGTCGGCCGGATACCCTGAGGGCCGGCTAGCCGGGAGCCGCTGGTCGGCTGCGGCGCCCGGTTCCTGGCGCCGGCCCGGGCTCACCAAAGCGGCCTTGCGCGCTGGAGAGCCCGGACCCTGCGGCAGCGTCAGCCTTTTGCGTAGTTGCTGGCGCCCCACCAGTCCACGGCCACCACCGGCTCGTCGCCGATGACCCAGGCGTCGTGACCCGAAGGCAGCGCCGTCACCTGGCCAGGAACGGCGTCGAACTGGGTGCCGTCGGCCATCTCGATCCGCAGCCTTCCGGCGACGTGGTACTGGAAGTGCGGTGCCTCGCACAGGTCGGTGCCGGCGATCGGCTTGACGTGCTCGGACCACCGCCAGCCAGGCTGCAGGATCAGCCGCCCGATGTCGCTGCCGCCCATGTGCAGCAGTTCCACCTGGCCGTTAGTGAACGTGCGGACTTCATCAGGCTTCGTGAAGTCCTTGTGCTCTGCAGTTGCCATGATCCTTCTCCTTGCTTCTTGATGCCGGATTGATGAGTGTTGCTGGTTGATGCCGGATTGCTGGGTGCTCTGCTGCCGACCGGCTACTCGTCCCAGGCCTGGACGCCGGACTGGCGGGTGATCAGGCCGTCCTCCAGGTCGAGCACGGCTAGGCACAGGACTCGCGCCCCACCCGGGTAACGGCAGGCCTGCACGAAGGCCGCGTTGTTCTCGCTGACGACGAGGCGCTCGATCGTGTGCGTCATGTCCCGCCCGCACACGTCGGCGAAGTACTCGCCGATCGCCTCCCGGCCACGGATGACCTTCGGGTTGCTGGGCTGGTCGTTGCGGTCCACGACGCGCAGCTCGGCGTTCTCGGCATACAGGCCGAGCAGTGTCGTGACGTCGCGTTCCTCGATACCGCGGCGCAGTGCCCCGGCGTCAAACGACTGGCTGGTCCGGGTGATCTGGCTGGTGCCCATCTGGATGCCTCCCTGTCTCGGCGTGCTCTGAACTCCGGGCACCACGTTCCCCTGGCACCGTCAACGGACCGTCAAAGCCCAGGCCGGAGCACATTCGCCAGGTCAGGGACTGCCGCGCCCGAGGCGCGTCCCCTTACAATGTCGGCAGCCATGCTTGAGATCCGGGTGCTGGGCGAGCTAGAGGTGCGGCTGGCCGGAACGCAGGCGGAGCTCCCGGCCAGCCGACGGTCCAGGGCCCTGCTGGGCTGGCTCGCGGTCCACCCCGGCCGCCATCCCCGGTCCCGGCTGGCCGGACTGTTCTGGCCGGACGTGCTCGACGCCAGCGCGAGGGCCAGCCTCCGGAGCGCCATCTGGGCCCTTCGCTCGGCGCTGGGGCCCGAATTCGGCTCGTACCTGGCCACCGACCGCGACACCGTCACCCTGGCCGCCGACGGTCTCTCGGTGGACCTGCGGGAGGTCAGGCGGCTGATCGCGCACGGCCAGCCTGAGGCCGCGCTCGACCTGTGCCGCGGGGACCTGCTGCAGGAACTCGACGATGACTGGGTCGTCGAGGCCCGCGAGGAACTCGGCCGTGATATTGCCGCCGCGCTCCGGGATCTCACGCGGCAGGCCAGCGCGGCGGGCGACCCGGCGGCCACGGTCGCCTGGGCGCGACGCCGGGCGGCGCTCTGCCCGCTGGACGAGTCGGCCGGAGCTGACCTGATCGGCGCCCTCGTCCAGGCGGGCGATGCGCCCGCCGCGCTGGAGGCGTTGGCCAAGCTGCAGGGGCGGCTGGACAGCGAACTCGGGATCTCCGTGTCCGGGGAGACGGCGGCGCTGGTCAGCCAGCTTCGCCGCCCGGCGGGTCGGCTTGGCGAGGTCAGCCCGCACGACGATCCGGGTGACGCCAGCTCACGCGCGTCTGAGCACGTGATCGAGCCAGCAGCAGGTCTCGTAGGCCGGGAACAGGAATTCGCCGAGCTGGCCAGGGCCTGGCAGGCCGCGCGGAGCGGCGCGGGCGGGGCCGTGCTGCTCGAAGGCGAGGGTGGCATCGGCAAGACCCGGCTTGTGGAGGAACTGCAGGCTACGGCGCGACGGGCCGGCCCAAGCGCGGCCCTGGCCGCTGGGAGCACGGCGGCTGGACCGGGTCAGGCCGCGCCGTTTGCTATCTGGACCGAAACGCTCAGCGACCTCGTGAGCATGACCGGCCACCCGCCCGAGGACCAGACGTGGACCGCAGACCTGGCCAGGATCGTCCCGGCGCTGGCCGGGAGCAGGGCCGACACCGGCCTGGCGGCGCGAGCCGGCGCTGATCCGCAGCTCGAACGGGTCCGGCTGTGCGAGGCGGTCGTGCAGTTCACGGCCTGGGCGTCGCGCCAGTCTCCCCTGCTGCTGGCCTTCGAGGACCTGCATCTGGCGGATACGGCGAGCCTTGAGCTCATCGCCTATGCCGGACGGCGGCTCAGCCGCCTGCCGGTGCTTCTCATCCTCACGCGCCGCAGGCTGCCGTCGCGCCAGGATCTCGACGCCGCCCTCGGTGCGTTGCGCTCGCGCGGTGCGCTCGCCGCGGAGGTCGGGCTGAGGCCGCTCGCGGACGACGCCGCGCGGGCCCTCATCAAGGCCTCGGCTGATCTGCCGGACGGCACTGCCGAGCAGATCGTCGCGCTGGCCGCAGGCAGCCCGCTCCTCGCCGTCGAGACCGCCCGCGCCGCCGCCCGGGACGACGCGAACCTGGCTGCTGGCCTCAGTGGCGCGGCCAGGCTGGCGATCGGCCGGCTGTCGGGCCAGGCCCACGTGTTCGTGGAATTCCTGGCCGCCGCCGGACGTGACCTGGACCGCCCCGAGGTCGCCTCGCTCCCGCTGCGCAACCCCGCGCGCGCGGCCGCCGAGGCCCTCGGGTCAGGCCTGCTGAGGGCCGGCGACGGCCGAACCGGATTCCGGCACTCCATGCTGCGCGATGCGGTTTACCAGGAGATCCCTGACCCGATCAGGGCCCGCCTGCATAACGAGCTGGCCCAGTTGCTGCGCAGGCGAGACCAGCATCCGGACCCCCGGGCCCAGCACACCCGGCGCTCCCGGCGCGGCCCGCGCGCAGCGGAGATCGCGCGTCACCTCATCCTGGCCGGCCAGGACGAACAGGCCGTCAGCCACCTGGTCCTGGCCGCACAAGACGCACGCCGGGTAGCCGCGATGGCTGAAGCAGCCGGCTTCCTGACCGAGGCCGCGGCGATCGAGCCACATGACCCCGAGCTGCTGGTCGAGCTGGCCGAGGTCGAAGCATTCCGCGGCCTGCTCGAATCCTCCGACGATGCCTTCGGCCGGGCGCTCGAGCAGATATCGCCGCACGATGCCGGAGCCCTGATCAGCGCGTGGCTAAGACGCGGCCGGTGGCTGCGCGGCGGTGTCTGCCATCCACGCGAGTCGCGCCGCTCCTATCGCAGCGCGCTGGACGTGCTGGATCGCGATCCGGCATCCGATCTCCCCGCGCGGGCCGAGGCGCTGGCGGGAATGGCGTGGGCCGAGGCGGTCGCGGGTGATCCGGCCGCGGTCGATGAGCTGCTCGCCGAGACTGACCGGATCCTCGGCAGCAACGCGGCGAGCGACCTGCTTGCGCACGACATCGGGGTGGCGCGCGGGCACGCGCTGATCAGGGCGGGCCGGTTCACCGACAGCTTCGGCCCGTTGATCGCGGCGAGCGCCGCCGCGGGCCGCGCCGGGCGCCCGGACATGGCCTATAGCTGCCTGAGCAACGCGGCGAGCGCGGCGGCCTGCGCCGGCGAGTTCGGCCGGGCGCTGGACTTCGCCGACCGGTGCCTTCCTCTGGTCGTGCCGAACGGGCTGCTGCGTCTCAGCGTGTACGCGCAGGCGGCGCGATCGGCCATCTTGCGCAGGCTGGGCCGGCTGTCCGAGGCACGCCAGGCGTGCGACGCGGCGGCCGGATACTCCGACCGGGTCGGTCTGCCTGAGCTGGACGGCCTGGTCCGCCATGAACGCGGACTGCTCGCCCTGGCCCGGGCAGATCCTGCGGCCGCGGCGGCCGAGCTGGCGGGCGCGCTGACTCTGCACGCCCCGGTCAGCAGAGTCGCTACCCGCCTGCGGCTGGCGGAAGCCCTCGCGGCATCCGGCCAGGCCGACCGGGCGGAGGCGGAGCTAAGAAACGTCGTGCTCGAGCCAGTGACCTCGAGCGACTTCCCCGCTACCCTGGTCGCGCGAATGAGCCGGGTACAGGCCTTCATCGCGTCCTTGCGCGGCGATGCGGTACTGGCCGAGCGGCGGCTGGCGGAGTCGGTGGCCGGATGGCAGCGGATCGCGCGGGCGCACGGCAGCGCTCAGACCGGTGCCGGTTACGTCGCCACGCTCATGGATCTCGGCCGCCCGCCCGTCAGCTCGCTCGTGGAACCCGCGCGCGAACTCGCCATCGTCAGCGCTGAACTAGCCGCGCTCCGAGGAAGCCAGGAGTAACCGATGCAGACCTTCGACCAAAGCGCGGTCAGCCCGGCGGCCCCGGAAGAGGTGTGGAAACTGCTCTACGACCCGGCCCGGTTCCCAGAGTGGTGGGCGGGCGTCGGATCAGTAGAGCCAGGCGGAGATGCGGGCGATTACACCATGTACCCGGAGGGGTATCCCGGCTTTCCGATGCCGCAGGCGCTGGAGACCAGCCAGGAGAACGGCGCCGTGAAGGTCTCCTGCCTGGTCTCCGATCTCTGCTTTGACTGGCGGCTGCGGCCGTCCGGCAGCGGCACCGAGATCTCCGTGCACGTGGAGATTCCCGACCACGAGGCCCACCGTCTCGACACGCAGCGCGACATCATCCGCCAGTCGGTGCTGCGGCTCGCCGAGCTCGCCGCCGCCCGCGGATAGGCCCGGGGGGCCGCTGAGCAGGGCACCGGGTAGGGTTGCCGGTGCCGCCGATAAGAGGAGTTGCTGGCCCCGTGGATAAGCGCCCCGGTGTCTGATCACGCGGCCAGGGCCGCCCCGGCGAAGGACGAGAGTCCGCGGCCGGTGGCCGGCGGCTTCAAGTTTGTGGTGGCCGCCAGCCGGCTGCCGGTGGACCGGTTCGAGGGTCCTGACGGCGAATCCGAGTGGCGGCCCAGCCCGGGCGGGCTGGTGACCGCTCTCGAGCCGGTGATGCGTGACGCCGGCGGCGCATGGATCGGCTGGCCCGGCGTGTCGGGTGAGGCGCCGGCACCATTCGACGCGGGCGGCATGCACCTGGTCAGCGTGGGCCTGTCGGCTGATGAGGTCCGCGATTATTACGAGGGCTTCTGCAACGCGACGCTCTGGCCGCTGTATCACGATGTCATCGCGCAGCCGGAATTCCACCGCCCGTGGTGGGACGCCTACGTCCGCGTCAACCGTCGCTATGCGGAGGCAGTAGCCGGGCAGGCGGCCACCGGCGCGACGGTGTGGGTCCAGGACTACCAGCTTCAGCTGGTTCCGGGAATGCTGCGCGAATTGCGCGGCGACGTGCGCATCGGCCACTTCACCCATACGCCCTTCCCCGGCTACGAGATCTTCGCCCAGCTTCCCTGGCGCAGGCAGATTGTGCAGGGCTTGCTCGGGGCTGACCTGCTGGGATTTCAGCGCCAAGGCGACGCAACGAACTTCCTGCGCGCATGCCGGCGGACCGCCGGGCTGGCCACCCGCGGGTCACTCGTCCGGGTACCGGATTCCTCACCCGGCGATGCTGGCACCGCCGTCGGCAGGCGGCGCCAGCGCGTCGCGGCGGACGACTCCGCGGGCGGCCGCGATGTCCGGGCCGCGGCGTTCCCCATATCGATCGACTCGGCGGCCCTGGAAGAGATCGCCAGGCGCCCGGACGTCCAGGCCCGGTCTCAGGAGATCCGGGAGGCGCTGGGCAAGCCCGATATCGTCCTGCTCGGCATCGACCGGCTTGACTACACCAAGGGCATACTGCACCGGCTCAACGCCTACGGTGAGGTGCTCAACGAGGGCCGCCTCGGGCTGCCTGAAGCGGTGCTTGTCCAGGTGGCCAGTCCCAGCCGGGAACGCGTCGAGCAGTATCGCCGCCTGCGGGATGAGGTCGAGGTGGCGGTGGGCCGGATCAACGGCGAGCACGGGGAGGTAGGCACACCGCCGGTCCATTACCTGCATCAGTCGTACCCGCGGGAGGAGATGGCCGCGCTCTACCTGGCCGCTGACGTGATGCTGGTGACCCCGCTGCGGGACGGGATGAACCTGGTGGCCAAGGAATACGTCGCCTGCCGCAACGATGAGACCGGGGCACTGGTCCTGAGCGAGTTCACCGGCGCGGCGGATGAGCTCGGCAGCGCGTTCATCGTTAACCCGCACGACATCGAGGGCCTGAAAGATGCCATCGTGCGCGCCGCCACCATCTCCCCACGGGAGGCCAGGCGCCGGATGCGCTCGATGCGCCGGCGGGTACGGGACCACGACGTGGCCCACTGGGCGGCGGCCTTCCTGGACGCACTGGATGAGGCGCCTGGCGAAGGCCAGCTGACCAGCGCTTCCTGATCATGGTTGCGGCAGGGCCAGGTCAGCCTCGCTCGACCACGCGGAACCCGTTGCCATCCGGGTCGCGGAAAGTGAACATGGGTGGCACGTAATTGCCCATCGGGATCCTGGCCCGGACGGTTTCACCACAGCGTGTAACCGCCGTCGATGACCAGCACGGATCCGGTGATGAAAGATGAGGCGGGACTAGCCAGGAACACGACGCTCGGTGCGATCTCTTCGGGCAGCGCGTACCGCTGCTGCGGGGTGTCCTCGATCCAGTGCCGGCGGAATTCCGGGCGGTCAACCGGCGCCATCTCGGTCTTCACGTAGCCAGGCGCGACCGCGTTGACCCGGATGCCCACTCCGGCCCATTCCGCGGCCAGCGACTTGGTCAGCTGGTGCACCGCGGCCTTGGACGCGTTGTACGCGGGCTGCCACTGCGGGCGATTGACAATCATCCCCGAGATCGAGCCGACGTTGATGATCGAACCCCCTCCCGACCGCGCCATGTGGCGGCTGCCGGCGACGCTGCACTTCCAGAGCGCCCGGACGTTCAGGTCAAACACCTGCGTCCATTCATCGTCAGTCACCTGCCAGGACTCTTTGTGGATACAGAGCCCGGCGTTGTTGACCAGGATGTCCAGGCCGCCGAGTTGCCCGGCAGCCCGCTCGGTGATCCCATCGGCGTCGCGGGTGATGTCGGCGTCGATCGACGACACGTCGAGTCCCTGGGCGCCCAGTTCGCGGACGGCCGCCGCGTTGCGCCCGGCGTCGCGCGCGACGATGACCACCCGGGCGCCAGCCTCGGCCAGTGCGGCGGCGAAGGCCTTGCCCAGTCCCTGATTACCTCCGGTGACCAGAGCCTTCTTGCCGGTCAGGGCGAAACGCTCCAGTACCTTCACCGTTGCCTCCTATGGGCTAGCCAGCCTTCACCGGATGGCATGACCATAACTGGGCCCGCTGGCCCAGTTTCACCGCCCGGGCATGGAGGAACAGAGGTACCCGGGCCCACCGTCGCTGCGCCGGATGGCTCGCGACGAGGAGATCGCCCGCCCCCGGTTCCCGGATGGCCTCGACCAGCAGGCCCGCAGCCTCCAGCGCCCGGCTGTAGACCTCTATGGGCCGGTGCTCGCTGTGGAAGGTGACCTGGATGCCATTACGCTCGACGGCATAGGACAGCCGGGCCGAGTCCAGGTATGAGCCAGAGATCACGAACGGGGCGTCCGCGGCGGAGCCCTGGAACGCTCCCGCGGAGTTGATGGGATGGACGGCGCCCAGGCGGAGGCAGGAGTCCCATCAGCACGGGCAGGTTGATGTCCAGATGTGAATGGTCATGGCCCGGCGTGCGGGTGAACCGGGCCCAGTTCGCGGCCTCGGACTCCCATCCCTGCCGCATGCTCACCAGGAAAGCCTGGCACGCTCGCGGGCCGATGGCGCAATCTCCGGCAGGATGGTACGGAATGTCCGCATCCGGCGGCCACGGAGAAGGTGATCTGGATGAGTTCCCCCCAGCCGCGCGGCGCCCCAGCCAGCCGTCAGCCCGCCATGCCCCGGGCCGGCTTCGCGCGAAGCTTCTCGTTCGCCGGGCAGGGCGTGTGGCACGCCGTGCGTACCCAGCGGAACATGCGGGTCCATCTGGTGGCCGCGGCGGCCGCGGTCCTGGCCGGCCTGGTGCTGCGGATCAGCGCCGTGGACTGGGCCTGCGTCGCGGCGGCCATTGGGCTGGTACTCACGGCGGAGGCGCTGAACACGGTCGTTGAGGCGCTCGCTGACCTGTGCACCGACGAGTACCATCCGCTGGCCAAGATCGCGAAGGATACGGCCGCGGGGGCCGTGCTGATCTCCTCCGTGGCCGCCCTGGGCGTGGGCGTCGCCGTTTTCCTGCCCCGGCTGCTCGGGTCACCGGGCTGATGCCCGGTGGGATGCCGTGACATCCCAGGCCGGTGGTGAGCAAGGATGACTGGCATGACCGGCACGCCGGGCGAGTACCGCCTGTACCGGGATCTGGCCGGCTGGTGGCCGCTGATCTCGCCTCTGGGGGAGTACGCGGAAGAGGCCGCGTACCTGGCCGCGGTGTTCCGTTCGGCGGCGGTTCCGGTGCGCGAGGTGCTGGATCTGGGCAGTGGCGGCGGCCACGTCGCCGCGGGTCTGAAGGGCGGGCTGGACCTGACGCTCGTCGACCTCTCCGAGGAGATGCTGGCCGTGTCGCGCGAACTCAACCCCGAGTGCGCGCACCTTCAGGGTGACATGCGGATGATCCGGCTGGGCCGGGTGTTCGACGCGGTCCTCGTCCATGACGCCGTCGACTACGTGACCTGCGAAGGCGACCTCCGCCAGGTGATCGAGACGGCGTTCGCGCATTGCCGTCCCGGCGGCATCGCGGTGTTCGTGCCCGATCACACCGCGGAGACGTTCCACGCGGCCAGCGGCGGTGGCGGCGGCAGTGACCCGGCCGGCCGCCAGGCCAGTTTCACCGAATGGGCGTGGGATCCGGATCCGGCCGACGACTGGATCCAGGCCGAGTACGAGTTCGTGCTGCGCGATGCGGACGGCGCCGTTCAGGTCGTGCGCGAGACGCATCGGCTCGGGGCGTTCAGCCGCGGCGCCTGGCTCCGCCTGCTCGCCGAGGCCGGCTTCGACCCGCAGGCGGCCCCCGGCCCGGAGCACCTCACCGCGGCGGCGCCCGGCGCCCGGATGCCGCGCAACCTGTTCATCGGCCGCCGCGGCGGCTGAAGTCAGGACAGCACGCGCCGCCGGAAGTTACGCAGCCCGATGGCCAGGAACCCGACGGCAAAGCCGATTATCACCGGGTAGATGACGTACAGGTGCATGTGCGGCGCCTGGGTGAACGCGGCGCGCATCCCCTCGTTGACGTAGATAAGCGGGTTGATCAGCACGATCGTCTGCAGCCAGTGCCATCCGCCGATCGTTACCGGCGCGAGCTTGGTCCACGAGTAGTACGTGCCGCCCAGGAAGGTGATCGGCAGGATGATGAAGCCGAACATCAGCCCGATGTTGCGCGGCTCGAAACTGGTGCCCAGGACGAGCCCGAGACCGGCCATCGCGATGCACGCGAGCGGTACGAGCGTCAGGATAATCCACCAGTGCAGTGAAATGTGTGCGTGCACCCCGGCCGCGTGCACGACCGAGGCCATGGGCAGCACGATGACCGCCGATAGCACTCCCTGGGCCGCGCCCGACAGCACCTTGGCCATGGCCACCAGCCAGATGGGGCAGGGCGCCTGGACCCGGTCTTCGATCTCGCGGGTGAAGCCGAACTCCTGGGCCATGGCCAGGGCGATCGACTGCACGCCCTGGAACATGATCGAGATCCCGACCACGCCCGGCACGAGAATGGTCGCGAAGCCGGACTCGGCGGCCGTGCCGTGCCCGCCGATGCCCTGCCCGATCTTCGGGAAGACGAAGAGAAAGACGAAGCAGAGCAGGAACGGCTGAATGATCGTGCGCAGCACGAACTCCCAGAGGTGCTTGCGCAGCACCACGAGGTCACGCAGCATGAGCGCGCCCAGCGCGGTCCAGCTGGCGGCGGCCACCGAGCGGGTGGGGCCACCACCGATCCGCTGAGCCGGCGGCTGGGCGGTTACCGACGCCGTCATCAGTCCCGCAGCTCCTTGCCCGTGAGGTTGATGAACACAGTCTCGAGACTGGGTTCGGAGATCGACAGGTCGACGAGGTCGAACCCGCCGCGCTCGGCCGCCAGGACGATGCGGGGGACGAGCCGGTCACCGCCGCCCTGCATGTGCAGTTCGAGCGCGCGGTCCGTGCGGCGCGTGCGGGTGACGCCCGCCACGTCGCGGGTGAGCAGCTCGGCCAGCTTGTCGGTGTCGCCGGTCGTCTTCACAGTGACGACGGTGTCGGCCCCGATGCTCTGCTTGAGCGCCGCCGGGGTGTCGAGGGCGAGGATCTGGCCGTGGTCCATGATGGCGACCCGCTCGCAGAGCTGGTCGGCCTCTTCCATGTAGTGGGTGGTGAGCAGGATGGTCTGGCCGTCGCGATGCAGTTGGCCGAGGAGATCCCACAACGCGAGCCTGCTTTGCGGATCGAGCCCGGCCGTCGGCTCGTCGAGAAAGAGCACCGATGGGCGGTGGAAGATGGCCCGCGCCACCATGAGCCGCTGCGCCATACCGCCGGACAGCGCGTACACCGACGCCTTGGCCCACTTCGACAGCTGGAATTGCTCGAGCAGCTCATCGGCGATCCGCCGGGATGCCTTCGCCCCGATACCGAACAGGCGGCCGTGGAAGTAAAGGTTCTCCCACACGGTGAGCTGGCGGTCGAGGGTGTTCTGCTGCGAGACGATCCCGCTCAGCTGTTTGGCCAGCGCCGGATGGGCGGCGACGTCGACCCCGGCGATGAAGGCCCGCCCGGATGTCGGCACCACCCGGGTGGTCAGCATCCCGGCGGTAGTCGTCTTCCCGGCGCCGTTCGGACCCAGCAGGCCGAAGATCTCGCCCGCCTGGACGTCGAGGTTGAGCCGGTCCACAGCGGTGAAGTCGGTGCCCGGATAGACCTTGGTCAGGTCCTCGGTATGGATGACCGAGCCTCGTTCCCCCTGGGGCAGGCCGGTGGTGCTCGCCGGAGCGTGTGCGGTGCTCATCGCTCACACATCGTAGCGCCGGCCCTCCTGGCCCCTTCCGGCCGCTGCGCGGCCGCGGCACAGCGCACGCAGATTAACTGGCTGGGCAACCTGTGAACTAGCGTGACGGGGAGGAGGTTGGCGGGGTGAAAACGGCTTTCGTGCTCGGCGGCGGCGGCGTGCTCGGCGCCTACGAGGTCGGCATGCTGCGGGCGTTGTCAGAAGCCGGCATCCGGCCCGACGTGGTCGTGGGCACCTCCGTTGGGGCGATCAATGGCGCGTTCGTGGCGGCCGACCCGGCGGACGCGGCGGCGCGGCTGGGCCAGCTGTGGCAGGGCGACGCCCTGCGGCAGGCGTTCAGCGAGACGCTCTGGGGCCGTGCCGCCCGGCTGCTGCGTTCTGGCACCCACCTGCACTCGATCGAGCCGCTGCGCCGCATGCTGGACGAGATGCTTCCCGCCGCCGACTTCGCCGATCTGGAGCTGCCGTTTCACTGCGTTGCGGCCAGCATCGAACGCGCCACCGCGCGCTGGTTCAGCAGCGGGCCCGTCGTGCCCGCCGTGCTGGCCTCCTGCGCCGTACCTGGGCTGCTGCCGCCGGTCGAGGTCGACGGCGAGCACTACTTCGATGGCGGCCTCGTCCATTCCATCCCTGTTGGGCGGGCCGTCGCCTTGGGCGCCCTCGACGTGTACGTCCTGCATGTAGGGCGGATCGAGAGCCCGCTGGAGGTGCCCCGCCGTCCCTGGGAAGTGGGCCTCGTCGCCTTCGAGATCGCTCGCCGGCACCGGTTCCACGAGGAGATGTCGGCATTGCCCGACGGTGTACGGGTGCATGTGCTGCCTGCGGGCGGGGACCGGCGGCCGCCGGATCTCGCACAGCTGCGCTACCGCGACAGGACTAATGTCGGAGCGAGTATCGAGCGTGCGTACACAGCGTCTGCGGGCTACCTCGCCGAGTTGGTAGGACACTGAGTTAGTCGGACACTGACCCAGCCGTCGAGGACGGGAGGAGCTGGCCATGCTCCCACCCAGGCCTGTCCGCCGGGTTGTGCTGGCCCCGCTGGTCGTCGTCATCGCGGTCTCCTTCATCGCGCTGTCCCCGCTGCTCGCCCTGCTCACCTTGGCGTTTGAGCTGGCCGGACATGCACGGCCGGGCCGCATGCGGGGCCTTCGGCTGCTGTACTTCGCGCTCATCTGGTTTTTTGCCGAAACGTCGGCCTTGTTCATGTGCCTGGGCCTGTGGATCGTGAGCGGATTCGGCGGCCGGCTGCGCACGGAGCCCTACCAGAGCAGGCACTACGCAGTGATGCGGTGGTTCCTTGACGTGCTGTACCGCGCGGGAACCAGCACGTTCGGCGTGCGGGTCGAGGTGGACGAGCCGGAACTCACCGCCGAGGAGCGGGACGCCCGGCTGGCTCGCCCGGTCATCGTGCTCAGCCGCCATGCTGGGCCAGGCGACTCACTTCTGCTCGTCCGCCAGCTGCTCAGCGTCTACGGGCGGCGGCCGCGGGTGGTCATGAAGGCGACCATACAGCTTGATCCCAGCCTGGATGTCGTGGCCAATCGCGTGCCCAACGTGTTCATTCAGCGCCGCCAGATGGGTGAGAAGATCTACGTCGAGCAGATCGAGCGCCTGGCCCGGGGGCTCGATCAGGCCAGTGCTCTGGTGATCTTCCCAGAGGGCGGTAACTGGACACCAGGCCGGTGGCGGCGCGCCATCCGGCGGCTGGAGCAGCTGGGCCGGCGTGATCTGGCCGCACGCGCCCGGGAGATGCCCAACCTGCTCCCGCCACGGACCGGGGGAGCGCTCGCGGCCATCGCCGCCTGCCCCGCGGCCGACGTGATCTTCGTAGCCCATGCCGGGCTGGACCGGCTGGTCACCGTCGGCGACGTCTGGCGGAGCCTGCCGATGGACCAGACCATCCACGCGAAGTGGTGGCGGGTACCGGTCGGCGAGGTGCCGCGAACTCTCGATCATGAGGCTCAGGTGCGGTGGCTCTATGACTGGTGGGCGCAAATCGACACGTGGATCTCCGCGGACCGTGCGGCCGGACCTCCGGCGGTAACGCGGATGTAATAAAGAAACGGATCATTGAAAGGGTGGTGCACTACTCAGACGGCCACGGCCGCCAGGGGGCTCCGCCGACCGGCTACCTGCCGATAGAAGAACACGGGATCGTCGGCGACCTGCGGACCGTGGCGCTCGTGGGAACCGACGGTACGGTGGACTGGTACTGTCCGTCCCGCTTTGATGCCCCAGCGCTCTTCGGCGCGCTGCTGGACGCGCGCAAGGGCGGCTACTTCTCGTTGTCGAGCCGTAGTAACACCCGCCCGAAGCAGCTTTACCTGCCCGACACGAACATCCTGCTGACCCGGTTTCACGGCACGGAAGCCGTCGGCGAGGTAATCGACTTCATGGTGCCGGAGACAAGTGGCACCGGCAAGGCACGCGATCTGCTCGTCCGGCGGGCGCGCGCCGTCCGCGGCCGGGCGACCTTCGAGCTGGCCTGCCACCCGGCGTTCGACTACGGCCGGGCCCCGCACACCGTCGAGGTGGTGACCGGGGTCGGCGCGGTGTTCGAATCGCCGGCCGGCCGCTTCGTGCTGCGCACCAACGTGGCGCTGAAGGTCGAGGAATCCGGTGTCGCCGCCACGTTCACCCTGGACGAGGGGGAGACCGTGGACATCGAGCTGGAGTGGCGCGGCGAGGTGCGGGGGCTCGCGCCCGGCGAGACCGACGAGCTGTTCATCCTGACCTCGGACTTCTGGCAGGGCTGGGTCAGCCAGTCCCGTTATCGCGGCCGGTGGCGGGAGACGGTGCAGCGCTCGGCGCTGGTCCTCAAACTGCTCGTGTACCATCCGACGGGCGCGCTGGTCGCCGCGCCGACCACCTCGCTGCCCGAGGAAATCGGCGGCGGCCGCAACTGGGACTACCGGTTCAGCTGGCTGCGCGACGCCGCGTTCACCGTCTACGCCCTCATGACGCTCGGCTTCCTGGAGGAAGCGGCGTCGTTCATGGAATGGGTTCAGCGCCGCTGCGAGACGGCGACGCGCGAGCACGACATCATGATCATGTATGGGGTCGACGGCAGCGAGGACATTCAGGAGACGGTCCTGGATCACCTGGAGGGCTATCGGGGCTCGCGGCCGGTCCGCATCGGCAACAGCGCCGTGCACCAGCGCCAGATCGACGTGTACGGCGAGCTGATGGATTCGGTCTATCTGTACAACCGCGAGGTGCCGATCTCCTACGACCTGTGGGTGGCGCTGTCAAAGCGGCTCGACTGGCTGTCCAAGCACTGGAATGAGCCGGACGAGGGAGTCTGGGAAATCCGCGGCCCTCGGCAGCGCTTCACCTACTCCGCGCTGATGACGTGGGTGGCGTATGACCGGGCGGGCCGCCTGGCCCGGGACCGGGGCCTGCCCGCCCCAGTCGAGCGCTGGCGCAAGCTGGCCGCGGCGGCCCACCGGTTCGTGCAGGACTCGTGCTGGGACCGTGACCTTCAGACCTACGTGATGCACCCGGGCAGCAGGCTGCTCGACGCGTCAGTACTGGTGATGCCGCTGGTGAAATTCGCCGGCCCGACCGATCCGCGTTTTCTGTCCACGCTTGACCGCATCGGCGCTGAACTCACGTCCGACAGCCTGGTCTACCGGTACGCGATCACCGGGCATGACGGCATCGACGGCGGTGAAGGCACATTCAACCTCTGCTCGTTCTGGTACGTCGAGGCGCTCACCAGGGCCGGCCGGGTCAAGGAGGCCCGGACAATCTTCGAGAAGATGCTCACCTACGCCAACCATCTCGGGCTCTATGCCGAGCAGATCGGCCCCTCGGGCGAGGCGCTGGGGAACTTCCCCCAGGCGTTTACCCACCTGGCCCTGATCAGCGCGGCGGTGAACCTCGACCGCGCGCTGGACCGGCGCTGACCGGCATCGTCACCGGTGCCGGGCTGACGACACGCCAATCTCATCACCAAGGGGTCACCAGCGCGGTCCGCTGGACCTGGCATTATAGATAGCGATGAAGAATTCAGCCTCCTCCCGCTTCCCGGTGACCGTGACGCACCTCCCGGTCGTGCGCTGCCAGATTTGCCAGCGCACCATCGCGTACCGGCCTGGCCAGGTCAGCGCCGTATTGACCGACCACTACCGGAGAGAGCATCCCGAGGCGCTCGACGCCTCTGCTTGACCGTCCAGAGCTTGAGCACCGGAGCTTGAGTATCCAGAGCCTGAGTGTCTCTGCTTGAGTGCCCGGGGGCCTGAGTGTCCAGAACGGCGGGTGGCCGTTCGTCCTTAGAGTGGAGCCTGGCGACCGCGGAGGCCGCCCGCGGCCTGCTGGCGCCCGAGGCGACCATGGCCAAGCGGCTCACCCGGGATGAGCGAGCCGCAGCTGGAGCACCTGCGCCGCCGGGTCGCCGAGCTGCCCCGGTAAGCGGGCTACCCGTCCCTGCCCTGCCAGGTCGTCACGCACGCCTCGTTGCCCTCGGCGTCGGCCAGCACCCAGAAGGCCGGAGCCTCGGCATCATAGATGAGCGCGCCGCCCGCGGCCAGCGCGGCCTGGATCCGGTGCGCTGCCTCGTCGTGCGGTACCGAGACGTCGAAATGGATGCGGTTGCGCTGCGTCCGGGGCTCGGTCATCTGCTGGAACCAGATCGTCGGCCCCTGTCCGACGGGGTCGGCGAGCCCGTCCTCCGGGCCCGCCGCTCCCGTCTCGTCGGCGTAGCCAAGCACCGCCTTCCAGAACGGGCGGATCGAGGCGATGTCCAGGGCGTCGATCGCGATCTCGAGAACCTGGACCGCTCGCGGGGCGTCGCCCCCAACGTCGGGATCCGTCGCCAGCCCGAGTTCGGCGGCCACCGAGGAGATCCGGTGGGCCACCTCGACGTCACGCGCTGTCACCCATCCCGTGGCCAGTGACCGCAGGGACAGAACCAGGCCGTCCCGGCGGAGATCCATCCACAGGCACTCATCGGAGTCCGGGCCGGACACGGCCGCCATCCGCGCCGCGACCTCGGCCGCCTGGGCCAGCGAATCCACCCGTACGCAGGTGCGCAGCAGGCCCAGGACATACCGCCAGCCCAGTCCGGTCACCGCGTCGGATGCCTCCTGCCGGGTCAGCTTCCTGCCCGCATCGTCAGGTTGCTGTCCGGCCATCCCAACATCCTGACAGACCAGCCCCAGCGCCGCTTGTTAGGCGTCCTGCGTTGCGTTGCCCGGCGCGAGGGACAGCGCCTCGTCGGTCTCCAGCACCGGCCCTGTCGGCTACCTGCATGTAGACGACATCCAGGAGAGTCTCAAGGTACTCCTCGACCCTGGCGGCGAAACGCAGCGGCAGGTCAGCGATGTGGGCCGGGGCAAGCTGATCGCAACTGTGAAAGACGCCGATGGCAATGTCACGGGACTTATCCAGGAACCCTGATGGCCCGCGCCGTCGGTTGCGTCCCAGCTCACTGGGGCTTAGTCCAGACCAGCGAGTACCGCCAGTACAGGTGGCGCCGGTAGCGAACACCAGCCAGCACCCGCCCGGCGAGCCGCCGCGTGCCCCGGTAGGTCAGCGGCGGCGGCCAGATGACCGGTGACTGGTACGCCGCGGCTGGCCGGCCGGCGGTGCCCCACCGCTTCCGTGCGTCCGCGGCATGATGCAGCCGGGTGCCGATCATGGCGGGAACGATGAAGCCGGCATCGGCCGGGGAGATGCCCCGGGCGAGCCCGACGACGGCGAGGACCCCACCGGGCCGCAGCAGGTCCGACATGCGCCGGAGGGCCGCCTCGGCGTCCATGTGGTGCAGGGATGCGATCGAGGTGATCAGGTCGAGCGACCCCGGCTCGAAGGACGTGGCGAGGAAATCCCCGATGAGATAATCGATGCCCGCGGCCCCAGGATGGGCGCGGGCGATCTCGATGCTTCGCTGATCGCGGTCGATGCCGGTGACCTGCGGCACCAGGCGGCTTAAGCGGCGGGTGAGACCACCCTGGCCGCAGCCGACGTCGAGCGCCTTTTCGCAGCCCCGGGGAACGGCATCGAGGATCACCCGATGGTAATGACGATTGTGGCTCCACGGCTCCAGCGAGAGGGGTTGCTCAGGCCCCGCCATGTCCAGCTCCTCCTCCCATGACGTCGGGCTTTATGCGTCTCACCCAGCCGATCACCCAGCCGAGCCGCCAGCGACCTCGTAGGACCACAGTTCGCTGCCGACACCGACCGGGGCTGGCGCCTCGCCGCCGCTGCGCTCCGCCGCGGAGCGGTGCCCGTGGCCGAACGCGGGGGAGTGCAGCCAGGCCTGGAAGGAAGCGTCGTCTCGCCAGCGCGTCACCACCAGCCAGGTAGTGCGCTCGTCGGCCGGCTTCAGGAGTTCGAAGCCCTCGAAGCCGTCCTGGTTGTCCACCGCGCCCGCCCGGGACGCGAACCGGCGGGCCAGTTCGTCCCCGCTGTCGGCCGGCACGGTAATTGCGTTGATCTTCACGACGGTCATGTGCTCGATGATGTCAGTCCATGAGCGCGGCCAGGAAGCGGGCTGGCCGCCACGGGCCGCGTCACGCCGCGGGCGCGGCCTGCGGATGCTGCGAGGCTGCGGTCGCCGGGTCCAGGTCGGCGCGCTGCAGGAGGTTGCGGGGCACCGAGGGGAACGGCGCGGCACTCTCGATGGCCAGGTCGGACGTGACGTGCACAAGCTCGCCAGGTTCGAGCGGCCGCCACCCGGTATCGTCGTCCATCTGCTCGCTCGCGATGATCACGGACGGACGGCCGGCCAGGTGCGGCGACCGGGCGTGGATCCGGCTAGTGGCGGCTTCGAGGCCACGGCCGGTTCCGGTGCCGCCCGCTGGCCGGGGGAGCACGTGCAGCTCATGGGTCGCCGGGTAGCGCAGCGCCCACAAATCCGTCGCGGTGGTGAGCACCAGGTTGAGGGCGTAGACGGGCAGTCGGTCGCTGATCCAGGTGACCGCGGCCGTGAGGCCTTCGGCCAGGTCACCGTCCCGCCTGCTGGTCTCCGCGGTGATCAGCGCGAAGACCCGCTCGCTGTCAGTCTCGCCGCCCACGAGGCCGGATGCGCCCAGGTCCGCGAGCCGACGGTCGAGTTCGGCGAGTCCCTGCACCACGCCGTTATGGGCGAACAGCCGGCCGTCCTGCTCGAACGGGTGGGTGTTGGCCAGGGTGTGGTCACCGGTGCTGGCGTAGCGGACATGGGCCACGAAGGTCGTGCCGCGCAGGTCCCGTGCGGCGGACGCGAACTGCGTGTCCTCCCAGGCGGCAATGGGCTGCTTGCTCACCGTCGCCTTCCCGTCCGCCCCGAACACTCCGATGCCCGCGCCGTCGGGATTGTGGTGACTCTGCGCGGACAGGCTGTCCGGAGCGTCGATGAGCCAGAATGTCGCCGCCACCGGGGTGGTGCCGGCGTGCAGGCCGAACAACCGGCACACGGATCCTCCTAGGAGACTGTGTCAGGACACGTTTGCCCTCCATGCGCACACAGTAGATTCCCCGGCCCATTCGCCGTGCTACTTAGCGCCGCTGCCGAAGTCCGGCTGGAGCGTCAGGCGGCCACGGTGGGGTCGATGATGACCACGACGCGCCGGTTGAGCGGCTGGCCACTGGGAGTGTTGGGGGCCACCGGATCGGCATCCCCGTAGCCGACCGCTTCCAGCCGGCTGGCCGCCACCCCATGCGCGACCAGCCAGGCTTCGACCGCGTCGGCGCGCCGCTGAGACAGCTGAAGATTGCCGCCGGGGACAGGCAGATTGTCCGTGTATCCGTTGATGCTGGCCGTGGCCTCAGGATAACTGACGGTGAGCATCCCCAGCAGGTGGCTCAACTGCGGAAGCGCGCCAGACTCCAGCCCGTACTGGCCGAGACCGAACAAGACGCTGGTCAAGGTGTCCGTGACCGCACCGTCCAGACCCTCCCGCACCACGGCAGGGAGCTGATCGCCGGTGGCTGGGGTGAGTAGTACCGCCCTGCTCGCTCCCGCTTGGAGCAGGCCAGCCTGCCACGCCGCTTCATCGTCGCTGCTGCCGGGAAATCCGTCGATCACCACCGTGGTGTCCTGCAGACCCGTGCTAATGCCCGGCGTGGAGTCGGCCGCCGCATCATCCATGCCCAGGATCACGACGACCTTGTGAGCGCCGTAAGCTACCCCGGCCTGACTCAGGCTGGACATGTCGGCAGCGGCCGCCCCAAGCGCCGCGCGGATGCCGCCACCCGAATTCTGCCGCAGCAGCTGGGCATCCGTCCGGGTCACGAGGGCGCCGGCCCAGGCCGTCAACTGGTCGTTCTGGCGTCGCTGGAGCGTGGCGTGGGCGTTCCGCAATCTGGCCCGGTACTCGCGGACCGCGCGCTGGAAGCGGGACTTCTGGAAGCCGGTCGCGTCCGCGGGCAGCGGCGCGGGACGACCTGCCACTGAGATACTGGGAGAAGCGGGCGCCGTTGAGGATGCCAGGACAGCCCCGCTGCGCTCGTCGAGAATCAGGATTCGTTCCCCCGCCCGGACGGTGGCCTTTATCAGTGCCCGCAGGGCCGCGAGGACAGATGGTGAGCCGCCATCCGTGAGTACCACGAGCAGCGACGGCCTGGCGCGGGGCAGGCTGACCTGCTGTGTCGTGGGCTGCGCGGTCAGTGTCATGAGCTTGCAGCCAGAGATGGTCAGGATGAGAGCGGCGGCAACGGCCACGAAGCGGACGCCCGCCGCCCTCACGCCGGTCTTCATGCCGGTGCCTTCCCGAGCAGGTGCGCCCGCACCGCCGTCTCCATCGCCAGCTGCTGCTTGGCCGGGCAGGTCTTCAGCACCTGCCGCCTGACCTGGCCGAGGTAGGCGTCGATCAGGCGGTCCCGTTCGGCCGCGTCCCGGTCCGCCACCGCGCGGGCCGCTTGGGCCGACCGGTACGCCGCGCGCGCGCACCGGCGCGCCCGCCATGCCTGCGGCGTCTCGGCGGCCCGCAGGGCGCGGTAGCCGAGGAAGAGGAAGCCGGCCGTGGCCGCCGTGAACAGGCACGCCCCGGCGACCGCTGGCACCAGCCCGCCAGTTCCCACCGTCGCCAGGTACGAGAAGCGCAGGACCCCCAGCACTGTGACGAAGACGGCGAGCAGGACGCACAGCAAGCGCCAGGCATCCTGGTGACGGTCCCGGTAGAAGTCGAGGGCCACTTCACCTCCGGCCAGAACCGCGAGGAACAGGCCGGCCCACACGTAGGTGACGTCCTGGCTGCCATCGAGTGCCTGGGCCGCGAAGTAGCAGGCCAGCCCGTCCAGCGCCACCGTCACCAGCGCGAACACGATCTGCCTGGGCAGCGACGCCCGCCGCCGCGGACGCTCGGCCTGGATTGTCCGGTGCGCGACCTTGGCCCCCTCAGCCGTGGTCGCGGCCAGTTCTGCGGCTTCGTCGCTGCGGGCGGCGACGTCGGCGGCCTGCCGGGTGCGCAGGCACTGGTCCTCCACCGCCTCGTTCGACTCGTTGACATCGCGGATCAGGTCCGCTACGTCCGTCGGCCGCTCTAGACGATGAACCGGCCCGTCCAACGGCGGGGATGGTCCACCCGCCCGAACCTCTGGGTCCTCGGCTGGCACGTGCAAGGTAGTCATGGTTGACCTCCTTCGGATCCCAGCGCTGTGCGGCGCCGGCGTTTTAAGCATCTCATGCCTATGGCAAATGCCATAGACCTATGCCTATGGATATCGCACTAGACACATGCCGTTCACCCAGGCGCCCACCTCAGGGAGGCGGGAGGGTGACCGGCCGGTGCCGGGTGGAGACATGCGGAGTAGGGCGTAGGGCGCGGTCAACGGCCGCCGAGCAGTCACCTTCTGCCAGCGCGGCGGCCGCCCTCGACGTTCACCAGGGAAGTCGCGGTTCATGCCGCAACGACCAGGACGTAGGCTCATCGCCGGGACGTCGGGTGATCCGTGCTGGCTATGGTGCTGCACGCGGCCGCCGCACGATCAGCCAAGGCCTATCAGGTGGTTCGGTTGGCGGGACCATACCTACGTGTGGTATAGCTGGCACATGCCATTGGTATAGGCCCCGGGCCATGGCTGATGACGTGCGGTAGGGCCGGGAGCGGCGCCCTCCCCTTCGGGGGCGCGCCGTGTGCGGCTGAGTTCAACGAGGAGCAGATGCCGTGGCAGGTGCGAGCCCGACGGTACGTCAGCGCGAGCTTGGCGCTCGTCTCAGGCAGTTGCGCATGGAACTGGGCCTGACGGTCGAAGACGTGGGGGAGAAGCTGCTCTGCTCCGCGACGAAGATCAGCCGGATGGAGACGGCGACACGTCGTCCGAGCCTGCGTGACGTCCGAGACCTGTGCGGAATCTACGGCGTTGACGAGCCGACGTCAGCTGAGCTGATGGATCTCGCCCGGAAGGCGCGGGAGCAAAGCTGGTGGAACGAATACGACGATCTCGGGCTCAATCCGTATATCGGGCTGGAGGAAGCAGCCACGTCGATTACGTCTTTCACGACGTACTACATGCCGGGGCTGCTGCAGACTGAGGACTATGCTCGGGCGATTATAAAGGGCATCGCGCCGAAAATTGATCCTAGAATACTTCAGCAACGGGTCGAGGTCCGGCTGCGCCGCCAGCAGTTGCTTGAGCAGGATACTCCCCCGCGCTATCGCGTTCTGCTGGATGAAGCCGTTCTGCACCGTAGAGTGGGCGGCTCCGCAGTCATGGTGGCCCAGCTTGATAAGGTTCTTGAGATGGAACGGGACGGCAAGGCGACGGTCCAGGTCATCCCGTTTGACGTCGGTGCACATGCGGCCCAGGACAGCAACTTCGTACTCTTTGATTTCGACGAGTCGCTGCCATCCGTCGTATTCGTCGAGGGGCTGATTAACCATCAATTCCAGGAGCGCAAGGGTGATCTCGATCGCTATCGCGAGGCCGTCGAGTACCTGCGTGATTCCGCCCTGAGCCCACGCGACTCGGTACTGCGCATAACCGAGATGCGAAAAGTCTACGCCGGCGAGCAATAAACTCGCCCACGTAGTCCCACGAATCACCTAGTGAAAGGACGGTCATGTCAGTCTATCCATCAGCGCCGGGGGACCTTAGCTGGCGGGTCTCACGCACGTGCGATAGCGGCGCGTGCGTCATGGTGGCACGCCGTGGTGACTCGGTGATGTTTGGAAATACCAGCTATCCCGGTGGTCCGGTATATACCTATACACGGGACGAGTGGAATGAGTTTATCAAAGGTGTTAAGCTGGGCGACTTCGACGACGTTGCCTGAGCGTATATTAAAATATTTTCTGTAGGGGCCAGCGCTGCGGTGCTGGCCCCTACGGCTGCAACATGGGGCACACGGACCACTCGCTGCGCTCTCGCAACACCATTTGGACCCTGCGGATTGACAGGAATAGACAAATCATGTTTTCTGGGAACGAATGGTCTTGTGTATTGATCACAAATTGGGGGCCCATAGTGGGCGGTGGACCCGCAGGCGAACTGATGTGGCATCGCGGCAGGCCATGCGATGGGGGCGCGTGCATCGAGATCGCGGCACTTCCTGATGCGATCATGGTGCGCAGTACGGCTAACCCTGATGGTGCGATCTTCGCCATGAGCCGTGACGAGTGGCAGGAGTTCCTCGCCGGGGCGAAGGCTGGCTTCTTCGACGAGGTGTAATCGCGGCCTGGCGGGCGGACGCGCTCCAGCGCCAAGCTTCGAAGCCGAAGTCCGGGGATCAGGGCCGGGGATCGCGGAATGCTGTGCCCTAGGCGACCACGAGCCTGTCCGACGTGAACCGACTCAGGTGAAGCGTGGCCTTCGCTACCCGCCCGCTACGGTCCCAAAACGGCTGGCCGGCAGCTACTGGCTGGCGATTGCCGGGCTAGTGTGATGGCGGCGGCAGCCGCGGGCCACCAGGAGGTACCGGGTGAGCAGGGTTCATGATGTTGGCGGGCAGAGCGGCTTCGGGCCGGTCCCGCTGGGCGACGACGGCCAGCCTTTCCACGCTGACTGGGAGGCGCGGGTCTACGCGCTGAACGGGGTGCTGCGGGCGCGCGGGATCTACAACGTCGACGAGTTCCGTGACGCCATCGAGCGGATCCCGCCAGGGGAGTACCTGGCCGCGTCCTATTACGAGCGCTGGCTGCGGGCGATCGAGACGCTGCTCGCGGAGGAGAAGAGCGTCGGATGACGTTCCCGCCAGGTACCCGGGTACGCGCACGGGAGAGCGATCCCGACCATCACACACGGCTGCCTCGGTATGTACGGGGGCACGTGGGGGAGATCGTTGAGGTGGAAGGGGTGTGCCCGTTGCCGGACGACCGCGCGCGCGGCATCACGCCGCCACGGGTCGAGACGGTGTATGCGGTGCGGTTCCCGGCCGCGGCGCTGTGGGGGGCGGGCACGCACACGGTGACCGTGGACCTGTGGGAGTCCTACCTGGAGGAGGCCGGCTGATGAGCGAGCACCACCAGGACGTGCCGGTCGCCGCGCGGGTGCGGCGGCTCGAGGAACGGGTCATCGCCGCCGGGCTGGCCACCGACGAGGAACTTGACGCGGTGCTCACCCGGCTGTACTCGACCGCGTCGCCGGTGAACGGGGCGCGGATGGTGGCCCGTGGGTGGACCGATCCCGCATACCGGGCCCGGCTGCTCGCCGATGGCAACGCGGCCGCCGCCGAGATGGGGCTCGGCGACCTGGTCAGTGGGTACCGGCTGAAGGTGGTCGGCAACGAGCCGGGGCTGCACAACATGATCGTGTGCACGCTGTGCTCCTGTTACCCGGTGTCCCTGCTCGGACCCTCGCCGGGCTGGTACAAGAGCCTGGCTTACCGGGCGCGGGCGGTCCGGGAACCGCGTGCGGTCCTGGCTGAGTTCGGGCTGCGACTGCCGGAGGACACCGAGATCGCGGTCTGGGACGCCAGCGCCGAATCCCGGTACCTGGTCCTGCCGGCCCGCCCCGCCGGCTCCGCCGACCTTTCAGAAGCCGACCTGGCCGCGCTGGTCACGCTCGGCGGCCTCATCGGCACCGCGGCGGTGTAGGGCGCCTGCCAGTTCCATGATCACGAAGGATTCGGGGCCGTATAGGGCGTTGCGTCAATGCTGACTTGGATCGCGCGCATGTGCTCGGTGTCGTAGCGGGTGGCTGCGGCGGTGCTGGGCTTGGTCATGGATGTTTCTCCTGGGCGGTCGATGGTGGTGTCACTGGCAGTCCATCTCTGCCCAAGGACGATTCCCGAGACCTGATCTTGAAAGTAGCTGAGGAACGATGGTCATCGACCTAGACCGCGCGGCCTGGCGTAAGAGCACCTACAGCGGCGACAACGGCGGGGGCTGCGTAGAGGTCGCCCGCAACCTCCCCGGAGTTGTCGCGGTTCGTGACTCGAAGGACCCACAGGGGCCAAAGCTGGCCTTCACACCGGACGAGTGGCGGGCGTTCACCGCCCGGATCAAGGCCGGCGAGTTTGACCTGGCCTGATCCGTTCTCAGGCCAGGTTGCCAGGCTGAGGGGCACCGTTGTATCTGCGGTGCCCTTTAGTTATGCCGACGTGGGCGCCGTCCGCGCGGGGTCTGCGCGTGTGGTTCCTCGTCTCTTGGGCATAGGCGGTCATTGACCGACCTCCGGAACGTCAGGTCGGCCAATGTGGTGAAATGGTGCGCAATTGGCCGAGTATCCAGTGCAGCGACGCCAGGCCACGTGCGCGGCGTGGGGATGGTGACAGCCAGGGAGGCAGCGGCATGTCCAGCGCGCAGTTGTATGACACCATCGGAGCCACTTACACCGTGACGCGGCGCACCGAGCCGCGGATCGCCGCCAGGATCTGGGCTGCGCTCGGCGATGCGCGGACGGTATTGAATGTCGGGGCTGGCACCGGCTCCTACGAGCCCCCCGGCCGTGACGTCACCGCGGTGGAACCGTCGGCGGTCATGCGTGCGCAGCGGCCCGCAGGCGCGGCGCCGTGCGTGGCTGCCGCCGCGGAGAGCCTCCCGTTCGAGGACCAGTCCTTCGACGCCGCGATGGCTTTTAGCACCGTTCATCACT
>OBLW0100000549.1_pt1 | contig 31838 bp, 27 predicted proteins | sample 1520161 | NCBI WGS metagenome assembly OBLW01 (sample SAMEA3539309, study PRJEB22396) | soil metagenome | biome: tundra; feature: field; material: soil | place: USA | collected 2010-05 | depth 0.15 m
GGAGGGCCAACTGAATCGCTTCATCGAGCGAAATGGTTACGGCGCCGGGCTTCTGCGCAAGCGTATTTGCCTGCGGAGAGGGAGGCGACGCGCTCTGTGCAGGAGCCAATTGCGCACCTGCGATTTCAAACATAAACACCGAGATCAACAAGATAGAAGAGCACGAGCGCTGCAGGCGCATGGCAATCTGCCTCCTTCGCAAGACACTTACACCGATTGAGTGTGCCGAAGCGGCACAGAAGGTATGCAGGAACTATGCGGGAGGAGCGCGGGCAGGAATTTGTTGCGGAACAGATTGGGCAATAAAGTCGATGGACTGAGGAGCAGGCCCGGCGCCAATGGGGACCGGGAGGCATGCGCGGATGCCCGCCACCGTCGGTGCAATGACTAGATGGCATAGCGAACAAGTGTCGGACGCAGAATTGGCATGGTGATGCCAAACCGCTCCGAACGTGGCCCCCAGCAACAGCACCAGAAGTACCATCGGGACAACCACACACCAAATTCGCTTTTGGCCAGAGATTCTTGGGATCAATTTCAAAGGCCCTTTACGGAATAGGAATTAGTGTAGTCCAGAACCCTCATTCTTGAATATTTAAGACTCGATCCAAAGCTCTCCATCAATAGGCGCCGAGCTTTTACCGTTCGTGGTCTGCCAAGGGGCCGGTCACTCTTTCATCGTTGATTTCACCGCGCTGAAACGCAGGGTTGCCCAGTACAGAGCCCCTCCAAGTCCAAATCCAAAGTCCAAGTCAACCAACGGCCCTGCATCGCGATCTGGTCGCCTTGAAGTCACGGTCGTCTTGAATGAAACCCGAGGAATCGTAATGAATTTGCCAGTGGCAGGCGAACCGAAAGTGCTCCGAGCCGGAGTGAGGCTGGAAATGGCGCGGCTAGCGCCAGGATTTGCCACGGTTTGTCGTTCGTTGCCCACCATTGCCAACTGATCCAGTAGAACAGGGACGACAGTAGAAAGCTCATGGCGAAAAAGATCGTTGTGACCGGATTCTGGGCCGGATTAGGCGGTTTCGCACTTCACCTTCTCATCTACTGCAATCAAAATTCAGATCTGCCAGTATTCCCTTATTGGCTGCTGCCGCTGGGCGCATGGCTGCTAGCCGGTGTTCTTCTCTGCGCTTCCGGCCGGACGATTGGGGAAAGGCTCCGCTCCAAGAGGGGCTCTCGGGGGCCAAATCTAATCCCGGACCAGCAGCCTGCGATGGGCAACGGGGCTGCGAGCTCTTTAGTTCTCCCCTACGTTCAGTTGTTCCTGGGATTCGTTGGACCCATCGTGGCAGCATACGTAGCTGACAAGTGGAATCCAGGGAATTAAGGAGCAAACTGCGTCGCGGCGCCAGCCACGCGATAGTCAGGCGGCAGCGAGGATCGCGCGACCGAGTGCGCCAGTGACCGCGTCTTGCGTGTTGAGGGCGACGTCACGGTTGAGCCCGTCTAGACTGCGCAAATGGTTGGCAAAGTCCCACGCGAGATTCCGTGCGCTGCAGATATCCCAAAAGGCGAGCAGACGACCGACTTTGCCCGTATCCTGCGCAAGAACGCCAAGTGTGTCTGTGGCCAGCATCGTCAGTGCCGAAGGCATTACGGTGCCTAGCAGAACATTTACGGATTGGTAATCGGTGAATTCAGGGTCATTCTGAGAAGGGAGCACATTCAACTCAGCGTTCGTCGCAAGCAATGCCAACGCGAGGTCGTGGTTGATGTGGGCATTCATGCCTGCAAGCGCGAACTGAATACGATCAATGCCTGTGCGATCACGCGCCTCAAAGAGTGCGCTCCATGCCGAGGGTACTGAGCTTCCGCCAAGGAATCCCGCGACAGCACCGAAGTAGAGACCGGCGAAAACAACGTCAAGACGAGTGAGCCAAATCGGGCTCTGCCAAGCCCCACCCGGCGGATGCAGATCGACCTGCTCGGTCACCATCAGATAGAGCCGATTGAACCATTTGAGGCCGTCATTTGGCTGCAGGAACGCATCAACGGCCTGCATTCGTGCGATCACGTCCGTGATTGTTGCGGGCGCAGGTTCGTTCACGAGGTCGTACAGCGGGCGATTTCCAGTCGTCAAAGTGGAAGTGACCATGAGAGAGCTTCGGGAGCAATCGGCATCAGTATATGTGACTCGCAGGGTCGGAACACGATCCAATCGGGACCCGCAGATCGAGGCGAGTCGGACCGTGAGCACACTGGTCTCAATACTCTGTTTGAGAATTGACAGAGGCGGAGCCCCGTTGTCCCATGATCACATTGGAACCATTCACCACGTCTAGGCTTTCTTTTTTGACCGCCTGGTTCTCGCGTGAGTCGTCTTCGCAGGCTTCTTCGCCGCTCCACTTCGTCTTTTGTTAGAAGCCTTGGTGCCTGCCGTCGAAGCCGCCAACAGCGGAAGCAACTTGCCGGCGATCGGGGAACCAAGCCCGGTGCAGGCGTCCCATCCCGGCCCGGCTGAAAAGCCTCCATTGTTGCCTTGAGTAACATCGTTGAACGCCGAAGCGGCCTTTGCTGCGTAGATGGCCGGTTGGATGAAACCCACCTTGGTGCCTAGCTGCTGGTTAGCGACCGCCACAAGCCCGGCCCACAGCGGAGCCACGGCACTGGTGCCGCCAATCACAGATGTCTGGCCGTCCACACGAATCGTGTACCCGGTGGTCGGGTCGGCATCGCCGGCTACATCTGGCACCCCACGCCCCCCCGTCTTGCCGCTGGGTCCCGGGACCTTCGCATTCGCCTGCCACGCGGGCAGAGCGAAGACGTTGCTGACTCCGCCGCCGGTTGCACCCTCCTGGTTGGCCAGTTCGTTCCATACAACTTCTGAGACGATGGTCGCCGCATTCGCGTCGAGCTTTGTTCCTCCGCACGCCAGAACGTGAGGACTCGATGCAGGAAAGTCGACGTTGTTGCCGTTCCCTCCGTCCGTCGCTCCGTCGTCTCCTGCTGCGGCTGTAATTGTGATGCCGAGAGCGGCCGCCGATTGGCAAGCTGCATCCAACGCCGTCAGCGACTGTTGCGTCCAGGTTGATTCCGGGCCACCCCAACTGATCGAAAGCACGCTCGGCGTGTTCGTCGAGTCGTGCACAGCGGTCGTGATCGTATCGATGAAACCCTGGTCCGTATTCGGCGCGAAGTACACGGCAACCTTGGCTCCCGGCGCCACAGAAGCAGCGACCTCAATGTCAAGCATCACTTCTCCGTCGGAGCTGCTGGCCTTCGATGGCTTGTTTTTCCCGCCGTCAACGAGAACGGATGTGATGGCCGGTGGGGCGAGACCGAGCGTCTTGAAGTAGGCAGTGAGGTCAGCCTGCCTGTATCCTCCGCCGAGTTCAAGGATCCCGATCGTTTGCCCGGTCCCGCTCGCATTTGTGGGCCAATGGTAGGCGGTCGCAACCTGCGGAGGGGTGTAGCTGGCGGGTGCATCGGCCTGATTTTTGCTGAGACGAAAGTGTGGCTTCGCTTGAGGCCGGTTGTCCAGGCCTAGCACAGCCTCAACGACTCCTGTCAGCGACGACGGTAGGTGAATGCCACCTTCGCGCACCCGATACTCGGCACCATCGATCGTCTTCTGGTTTAGCTCCACGCCAAACGCTTTTTGAATGTCCGCGGCAGTTCCAGTCAGCTGAATCGTCCTGCGCAAAGCCAAATTCGAACCGGCCTCGACTTTGAGGTGGAATTCCCGGGCAAATGCACGAACAAGTTTCAGCGCGTCGGCATCCGCAGCATGGTGCTTCTTGAATTCGGCCCGGCTGACCCGAACCGGCCCGCTCGTCTTTCCACCGCGCCGGTTGATCTTCAAAGGCTCTTTCCGTTTTACGATGACCGACACCGTCACTTTCGACTTGGCTGGAGTCGCTCTCACGTGAACCGATGCAGGAGGAGCAGCCTTTTCGCTCCCAGCGAGGAGCTCCCGTGGCTGATCTGCAAACTTTGGAATCTTCGGAGAAATGGATTTAGTGCGAATGGGTCTAGCCATCATCAACCTCTTTCAGTTTCTTGCCGCTCAGCCGAAGACAGCGGCCCGATTGACTCCACATCCTTGTTGAACGCTTAGTGACAGCAGGCCGTAACTCCAACTAGCGGGATCTGCATCTTTTCTCATCCGCTCCTCTACGTGTAGTCCCTCAAGCAGAGCTTTGACGTCGGCTAAGCCCAATTTCTCAAGGGAGAGAGTCCCGGCGGCTGCTGTTCATCGCGGGCCGGTCAAACACGCAACGGCCCGCGATTGAGATCAACTGGGGTGGAATACATCAAAGCTCAAGAACGACAGTTGTGACGGAAACTGGATGCTGGAGTCATTTCGATCAGCGGGCTTGAATGCGGAGATTGCAAATTCGGGGAAGTGAAGCCCTATCGAATCGGAAGTATCCTGCATCGGTGCGTGATTGTCAATTGAATTCGGAGCGGGAAGTGCGAATCGAGAACAAGCGCCGCAGCCGTTCCATGAATACAGAATCGATCTTTCATGCGGCTTGTAGCAAGGAGCCCCATTGAGGCAATTGCCGCCACCCATTGATGACTCGCGCGCCGCTTGAGACAACGAGATAATCTGTTGCGAAACCGGCCGCAAGCACGATAGACTCGGCCCTCACAGACAACGCAAAGTCTTTCGAGAAGCGATTTCGCAGAGGGCAAACTACCATGAGCAAGAAGATTATTTTGTGCGCCGACGGCACCTGGAATACACCGCACGGACCCTCCGAGTTACCCGACGACACGAATGCTCGAAAGATCTACCTGCTCTTGTCAGACGATCCATCGCAGTTGAAGTACTACGACAGTGGCGTCGGGACCGACGGCACTCCCTTTGAACACTTCTTTGGTGGAACGATGGGTGATGGTCTCTTTCAGAAGGTTCAGGACGGCTATGAGTTCCTGTCTTATGTGTGGGATCCGGGGGACGAGATCTTCATCTTCGGATTTAGCCGCGGCGCGTACACGGCACGCAGTCTTGGCGGCATGATCGCTCTTTTCGGTGTGCCGAACAAGAACCTGGACAATCAGACCGTTCGAAGTATCTTCAACGCTTACCGTTTGACTGACCATGCACAGCGTATCGCTGCTAAAGCGTCCTTGGCCGCCGAATATGGACTAACCGATGTTCATGTTCGCATGGTGGGCATCTGGGACACTGTGGGAGCTCTCGGCATTCCTGGTCACTTGTTTAGCAATTTCGATCAGGCAAAGTACGGGTTCCTCGATACGACATTGAGTCCATGCATTGAGAATGCTTACCACGCAATTTCAATCGACGAACGGCGAGCCTCCTTCTTACCGACCCTGTGGACTGGGCCGGACGGCACCCCGCGAGCCAACGACTCACAGCTGCAGCAAGTATGGTTTCCCGGCGTGCATTGCGATGTGGGCGGCAGTTATACAGAAAACCAGCTTTCCAACATCACGCTCCGATGGATGGTTGACAATGCCAAGGCTTGCGGCCTCATGTTTGATGAATCCGCTCTCGCCACCTGCCTAAGTCCCAGACCATTCAATCCTCTCGGCCCTGCACATGATGAATGGAAACTTATTCCCTGGGGCCTGCCGGAGCACCGCGCAGTACCGGCGAACGCAGTCTTGTCGAACACAGTCAAGTTGCGTATTGCGGGGATGCCACAGTATCGGCCAGTGAATCTTACCGGGCAATCCGCCGATAGCTACCAACAGTTCAAGGTGATTCCAGACGACGAACTATGACTGCGCACGATTCGAGTGCCTCAATCAGGATCTTCCGAGAAATGCAGATCTGGCGGACTTCCCCGATGCCTGCCACGCTTTCATAATTTCGTAAACGATTGTAGTCCCATAGGTCACAGCGATCCATACCATCACCGCCTCGATCGGCAGTCCTGCCCACGCTCCGATAAAGATGCCCATCATCTCCTTCTGCTGATACCCCCACCATTGATAGGGCACAGCCAGCGTCGCCTCCCAGAACAGACTGATCAGGAGAATCATGAAGATCGTCAGGCTAAATGCACGCCAGTTGATGAATCGGCGCGCAGAATGAAAAAGGCTTGCTGACGGAACGATGCCACCGATGACAAGCACGGTGAAGTAACCTGGAAATCCGACTGGAGAAGCAGAGTGCAGCTTCTTGTATAGAATTCCAACCGCAATCAAGGCCAACCCGACAAACAACGAGGCAGGATGGAACTTAAGGAGTCGTTCAATCTGTCTCGCTTCGCCACCGTGTCCTTGCACGTTGTAAGCTGCCAGCCAGTATTCATCGAGCCAGACATACAGAAGAAGGACCGCAAGGAAGCCCGTGAAGTAGAAAACATACTCCTCCACCGGTACATTACCTCCAATGGCCGGAGCGCCAAAGCCGATCGTTGCGCCAGAATTCTTGAATTCAAAGAAGTGATGGGCGAAGAAAAAATCGAGCCCAAATCCGATCGGCACCAGAATCCATATCGTTCTCCAGAACGCACGCTTGGGAATCCTTACCTCCTCGCTCGGAAGGAACCATCCTCCGATCACCAGAATCGGGATGATGAACAGCAGCAGGCTCCAGCTATAGCCGAAGGGAGTGGGATTGGAGCTGGAGATCAATATGGTTGCCGGAACTTGCACGGTGTGCAAGGTAATGCCGACTGGAATGGCGATGATTGCGAGCATGACCGCGACGATCCATGCGCTCGTCCTCGGGTTGGGAGATTGACCGTGCATTCGCTTGAATCCGTTGCAGAGTTTCTCTTCGATTCGGAGACTCCACTTTCCTTTCTCTCCGTTAATCTAAATCGGATCTTGCAGCGATTCGAGTCTCACGACTTATCGCCGGGAACTCGCAGGACGATGGAATTGGAATTCTATGCCGACTCCGTTGAGGCATCACGGGCGTCGAGCAGCGCCGCTTCTGCCTGACGTCGCCTCAGCAGGCCGGCGACAACAGCGCCACCGGCGCGATCCCAAAAATCAAACTGCGCTGCGGCACTTGTAAAGTCTTCACCGTTCAAATCACGCAGCATCGTCGATCCCTTGAAAGCTCCAGTACCAAGGTTGAAAACGAAATCGACGAGCGCATCGAATTCCTGCTGGGTGAGCTTAACCGCAACTACGGTGTTCACGCAGCCGGTCGCACTACTTACATCCTGTGCCAGTAAGGCCTGAGCCTCGGCCATGGTGATCGTTTGTCCCGGCGTGACATCGGGTCCAGTGTGACCATAGCCGATTGTCCAAACACCGACTTGATCTTGATAGGCGGTGAGACGAAAACCTTCAAACTGCTCCGTCAACGACAGGCCATTTGCGCTGTAAGTCAGGTTGTTTACGCCCATACACGACTTCCTCCGTGCAATCCAGCTCCTCATAAGTGCGTCGAGATGACAGCACCGCGCGTAGCGGTAACGCTTCTTCTCATCGAAAATAGGAGCGATCGTTTAGAACACGAGTTGTAGTCCGAAGTCTACCTTGACCGTCGTTCTAAGTCGACAAAAGGGCGGCGAAGAACGGATTCAACATGCGACCGGTCGGATCCATGGTCCGAACAGTCGCGGAAAACTGGAGCCAGCGCTGCCCGTAAGCCGCCTGTACGTTTGCTTGCGTGACGAAGGGGCTCTGGTTCAGCAAGGGGATGCCGTTTCGCTGCGATGCGAAATCATTGAATTTCCGAAGAAACGCCTGCCATGCAGGAACGTCGGTAGGGGCATGAATGGGATCAATGGAGAAAATCTCCTGATCCTGTGTGTAAGACAAAAGCGAACTGGAATCCTGGCGAATATAGTAAGCGCCCAGCGGCATGTTACAGCGGAAGCCCGTGTCTTTGAAGTACTGATCGGTGAAATCGAGATAAGCGCGCAACGTCGTCAGCCATTGCGAGCGCGGAAAAGCCCAGAATGTGAAGGCATACCTGGAATTCGCAGGCGTGTTGTGATAATCGATGGTCTTGTCGGGAGCGAGCAGCGTGATGCCTCCGGCGAGATGAAGCTCCGCATAGAGCAGCTTTGCGGCATCGAAGTCTCCCTGCTGAGCGGCGTCGCGCAGACTCGGATCCTCAATGAATCGATCAATCAGTTGTCCGACATGGGCGGCCTCATAATTCCAGAGCAAACGGCGAGCGTCTGCTAACAGCGACGAAAGGATTCCGGGCTCGGCGATACGATAGCGCTGCTGGAAAATCGCAGTCCTGCCTACCGTCCAGCAAATCAATCCTTCAGAGGTGTCCAGAAGATTGTCCACTTCCGCTTGCGTGAGTTGGTCTACCGGGCGCGGCAGATAAGTGAAGTGAAGCGCCTCGATGGGCTTTATACGCAGGGTAACTTCGTAAACGATGCCGCAGAGGCCATAGCTCGACCGCATCGTGTGTAAAAGGTCGGGGCTATCTGTTGCAGAAGCTTCGGCAAGGTCGCCAGTCGGGGTCACCCATTTCATCTGAGTGACGTAGGAACTGACTTGACCGAATTCAATCCCGTCGAGTGCATCTTTGCTGTGGCAACAGGCTGCAGAGCCGAGGGTCATGTTGCCAATCTCAATGTTGAGCATCATCTGCAGATTCTGCGCACGCAAAGCTTTTGAGGCGTCGATAATCTGCATTCCGGCCTGGGCCGTGAAGGTCAGATTGGTTTCGTCGATTGCGACAACCTGCGCCATTTTTGACAGGTTGACGATAGTGCCATCTGACGAAGCGCAGGGAGTCAGCGAGTGGTAGTTTCCCATGGCCCGTACTGGGCTCGGAAAGCGCACAGGGTCGCGCAGAATCGCCCGAATCTCATCGACCGTTTGCGGGTAGACGAGTTGTTGGGGAGAGGCAGTGATGCTGCCGTCGTAATTCACCACCTGATTGGCCAAGGGGGACCTCCTCCAGGCGTCTTGCCTGGAATCTCAACTTCAGTTCTGAGAAATCGATGTTCCTTTCGCAGGCGAGGGCAGTGTCGATCCGTCTTGATTTCCAAACATCCAATCGTATTCTGAGATGTGCCGCACATCGTTGCAATAATCACGAAGCGCCATCATGACGAAGGCTCCCTCCGCACAAAGGAACATACCTAGATACAACAGCTGCAACTCCACCGAGTCGGGAATCGCCATGTCCTGACTTGCATTAACAAGAGCCTGAGCTCGAGTGATTGTAGGATTTGCCTTAGAAATGATTCCTATGGATGCCTCAAGCGTGTTCGTGTAGGCGATGTAGCATCCGACACTGCCCAAAATCGAAGCCAATGGCAAAAGGTTGAAAATCCATCGGAATCCGTGCGTGATGCTCCCAAGCGCGATGGTCCTGCGAACGTAGAAGATCCAGGCGAGCAACAAAAAGCCCAGAACGCCCGCCATCGTAGCAAGAGGCTTTCTCTGCGACTCGTAGGTGGGCAAAACATTCAGCGCGGTAAGTAAAGGCGCCAGAGCGGCGGTCACAACGGGCATGATGCCCATGTAACTCTTGAACACATTCGCAAAGATCGAGAGGCGGTTCTCCTGCGCTGTTTGAATGTCAGTAGCCATGACCTCCTCCATCACTCAATTCGATCAACGGGGCCCGGACTTATGAATCATTCGATTTGTCCTGGTCGCCCCTGGTGAGTTGCGATCAAGGTCACTCTTCTATTTGTTTGTCACGTTCTCCCCATCCGAGGAGTCTGTTGGAGAATCCCAGACAAACTCTAGCACCTTACTGACCGTCTGAAGCGGAACGGGCTCGCGACTGAGCCGCAGCTCGATTAGAGTCGTCGTAAAAGGATGGAACAGGGACGCCGCGCTATCTCCGAGGTCTCCGATGTTCAGGACCACCGGTGCATTATCGATGTTCATTGGCTGGCCCTGGCCAGCGAGAGACCTTGCCGGCTGTTGATCCGGCTGCATGTCCTTGTATCCTTGATAGCCGATAATCTGCGTGCCCGAAGATGCATGTACACGAATCTTAATCTGATTGGATTCCGCGGAAATGCCTTGTGGCAGGCGGATGTGGAAACAGCGATAGCTCGGGTCCGCCCTATAAACGTGCACATCTGTATACATCTCCTGAAAAGGAACATCCTGACCGTTCTCTGAACGGAGCACATCAAGCAAGTAATCTGAGACTCCGTCCCCGCGTTCATCGATCGCATGGACCACAAACTGTTGCCATCCCTCGAGCGGCTTGTCAGAATCTGTGCCGAATAAGTGACCGAAGAACCTGTGAACTTCTTCGCTCAGCGTTGAAGTACCAGCCCCTGGATTGGCGAGCATTTTTTGTTTGCCCTTCTCACCGTACGAACGCGCCTTCGCCAGCCAATCATCGAAAGTGCTGGTCACGGCATTACTCTGTGTTCCAACATTTCCAACGCTGAGAAAATCGGCGATCAGGTCGACCATGGCAGGGTCCGGGTCAGAGAGGATCGTTGCATGACTTTTACCTTCGACTGCGATGATGGGGACGTCCAGCCGATCGTCCGCCCAAGGCGTGATGTTCATACGGCGCGCAGCAGGCTTGCCCTCTGCATCTTTTGGGAAGCGGGTGAGATCAACGGTGATCTTGCGGGTATTGAGGCCACAGCCGGACCAGCGGACTGTGCCATCCGTTCCCGGGTCATTCGCGACGCTAGCTAATCCGGTATAGGGAGTATTGCCGGTGAAAATACCAACGTACGGAGTATCCGCGCTCTTTCCGTAATAGGGCTCCGTGCCCAGTAGATCGAAATGCGCCAAATCCCACGTAAACTTGCTTCCTAATTCAAGCCCGTCGAGAACAGCATCGCCAGCGTTGAGAAAATCGGGCCCAAGTTCGCGATTTCCCTTGACCAGCGCACCTAACCACGTGCGTCCCTTATGAGCCTGGGGTGAACCCCAGGTCGCAGGGGCAATGCCAATCAAATGCTTCAGTCGGCTGAGACGGGAATTTCCCGTACGGTTGTCGGTACCGTAGTTAGTGAGCCATGAGCGAAGCACGAGCATTCCCGTCGAGTGTACGATTGCGTCGAACTCGCATGATTGCATGTCGTGCTTCGCATTCAGCTGCGGATCAAAGCGAAAAGCTCGGTCTAGCCCTTCGGCTATGTCTTTGATCGTGATCTCGTTATTCAGCGAAATATAGGAGCAGATGTCGATATAACTTACATCGATACCCATGTTTTTCAATTTTGAGTTAGCTAGAAGTGCGTCACGAAGAGGATGGAATGCCTCGTCGTCTGCAGAGTAACCGTGGATCAACACGAGAGGGCGTGGATTCATGAACGGAAATCCCCTTTCCCGGCGCGAAGAGAGGTGACCAGAAGTCTAATGGACCTCGAAGTTGCTGCCAAGCTAAAACTTCCTTGCATTTGCAATTTAATAACGGGTAACCGTTGAAGTGCGGAATATGCCAAGAGGAATGAATGACCATTCAAACGTTAGTCGGCATCCGGCTGCAGCATTTCGATCTCCAGTGCCATCTTTCCATTGACAAATACCCAATCCGCTGCCATATTGGCTGAACTTCAATCGGCGCCTCCCCAGATTCATTCTGCGCCGACCCCAGCAGAACATTCCGACGTATCGAGGAGGGTGAACGATGGCGTATACCACGCCGCAACTTCTTTCGATGTCTCAAGAAGACCTTGACGGCCTGTTCTCCAACAGTCCGTCTGGTGACATCCCTAACGGGGAAGCACAGGGGACTGCAATCATCGCTCCCGGCACAAAGTACAGCTCGGAGATCGCGTCGCTGATCAATATTTTTGTGTGGCAGGGAAAGACCTTTGACGCCGCGCACGGAACGCTGCGAAATCGAATCCTCGCCTTTGGACTGAATGCGATTGTTGCGGAGGTCTATAAAGCCGCGAGTTGGTTCGATAACAAGGAGTGCATCGTGCTCGACTACTCGAAGACATCGCTCGTTGCCGAACACGTTCGCGACGAAATCCGCCAGATCGGTCCTGGAGTCTATCTGGGCATCGTGTATTGGGACAAAAGCAAGACCATTCACTTTGCGCTGCAATTTCCGCCTGCATGACAGTCCTTTCCAACCCAGATCGTCCGATACCCAAGACCAACACGGGCTCAACGCTCTTGAATTGGCTGGGCGATGCATCGATGTCGCTGGTGCATCTTGAAAGAAGGTTCGATCCGTTCTTTCGCCCATTGTTCGACGCGATTCTTCGCGATCCCCTTGCTGGCCTCACCACCGCACTCATCAACGGGGGACGGCCCAACGAAGGCCTTCAACTTGCAGAGGAAAAGCCGCTCCCCGATGAAGAGGCGTTCGTCGACTCAGTGATCAAGAGCTTCGAAGAGCAAATGCGTCTGCTGTGGAAGCCCGGACGATTCGAGCGAGGCGGAAATACGAAAACGCACGGCGTCGTAAGGGCGGAATTCATTGTTCACGACAATCTCCCTGCGGAGTTTCGTCACGGCATCTACGCTCAGCCGCGCACATATCCCGCATGGGTGCGCTTCTCAGGGCCCGGACCGTACATTACCCCGGATATCGACGATGTCGGCTTCATGAGCATCGGCATCAAGTTGATGCGGGTGCCGGGACCGAAGCTGATGGACGAAGAAAAGTTCACCCAGGATCTGTTTGCCGTCTCCACTCCAACCTTTGTAACGCCGGATATTATCGCGAATGCGCAGTTACAAGTGGAGAGCGTGAAGAACGCGACAATCTTTTACTTCGTCAATCTTCATCGTCACCATGTACTGGACCTCATCATGCAATCTCTTTGGGTCAAAACGCAGAGCGGTCCATTTGAGGCTCCCTATTTCAGCTGCGTTCCTTATCTCTTGGGCGAAGGCCGGGCGATGCAATACTCGGTGTGGCCGAAATCGAAACACCGCACACCGATTCCCCGCCTCCCTTTTCGCCCGCCCAACGATTACCTGCGCGATTCCATGGTGGCCACCCTCGCCAAGGAAGGTGTCGAGCTCGACATTCGCTTGCAATTGCAAACGGATGCACACCTCATGCCCCTTGAGAACAATGCGGTGCTCTGGCCTGAGAAGCTTTCACCGCGAATCACGGTAGCCACATTGCGCATTCCTCAACAGAAAGTCGATTCGCCGGCACAGCTGGATTTTGCCAAGCGGCTTTCCTACAATCCTTGGCACTGTATTGCAGAACATCGCCCCTTGGGCAACCAGAATCGAGCACGCCGCCGCATGTACCTCACGCTGGCAACCTTGCGACAAACTATGAATGCAACACCCCACTACGAGCCGACAGGTAATGAGGTCTTTGATTAAGCTGCAATGACGCCGCAATCCAGCTTCATGATTCTGGCCACGATCATTCCGTCGCGCGAGGGGGAACTGCGCCAGTTGCTTGCCTCAATGAATAGAGTTCCCGGACTCCTCGATCCACTGAACACTTTGATTCCCTTCGGACGATTCGCCCGCCTCCATTTCGCGCGCATCGTGATTCTAGACGATCAGACTTTGGATGACATCACGGTTTACGGCATGCCGCGGGCAGACTATCCCACTTATCTCGCGATTCTCGGAGATTGTGATGGCGCAATCGAGGACTTTCTCGAGGATTTGGTGAAACAGGCCGGAGATGGCTTGAGACGCATCTTTGCGTACTGCGAGCGATACGCGGTGGGAACTGATCTGCTGGCCTGGATGAAGGCGCACAATTTGGCTACTGCAGCAAACTATGTGAATTGGCTTGGACGAACGGTTCAACAAGTGAACGAAGAGGAAATGCTGAGGCAGGCACTCGAGAAGTTCATCCAGGGAAACGCGGATTCACTGCGCGGGATTCCGCAAAGGCAGGTTCGGGTGGCAATGAAGGAATTCGTCGCGAATGAGGTCCAAGCTGGGCGTGTCACGTTGACACCTCCGGCGCCAACACCTCTTGGATGGCGAATTCGAAACTTTCTTCATCTTCTGGGAATGCCAATCCTGCTGCTGGTCTTGTCTCCGTTCATTCTGATCGCACTCCCTTTCTTCCTCTTTCAACTCAGGAGATGTGAGAAATCCGATCCTGAGATTGCGCCTCGCGTCAATCCAGATCACGCGAACCTGCTCTCATCCCTTGAAGACCACGGCGTCACAAACCAGTTCAGCGCGATGGGCAGCCTAAAACCAGGATTGTTTCGACGCCTGACTATGATTCTTGTTCTTAGCGCGATCAACTACACAGCAAGACATGTGTTTAATCGTGGACGGCTTGCTCGTGTGACTTCGATTCAGTTCGCACGCTGGGTTTTTCTGGATGGCAAGAAGCGGGTGATCTTTGCCAGCAATTACGACGGCAGTCTCGATAGTTATATGGATGATTTTATAAACAAAGTTGGCTTCGGACTAAATGTTGTCTTCAGCAACGGGATTGGCTATCCGCGGACCAACTGGCTTCTCCTCGACGGTGCGAAGGACGAGCAGAAATTCAAGGACTATCTTCGTCGGCATCAGATGCCGACGCGAGCCTGGTACAACGCGCATGCCGGATTGACGGCTCTTGATAAGTGGCGCAACGCGCAAATCCGGAAGGGACTCGAACAACAATCCATGACAGACACCGAGATACGAGATTGGCTGCAGCTTTTCTAAGAGATTGCCGAGTCCGACAGGATCACTGCTGAATGAACATGCGCGGCGGACGACGGCGAATCGCGAACCGGATCGATCGACGGGAGGGACATGAGCGCAGAACCAGTAAACTTTAGCGACATTCAAGGCCTCGTTCGCTTCGGATACAACGCGCTTACTGAAGCATCTTTCCTGCTGCTGAAGATCAGTGACGCCGCTGCCGCGCGGGCATGGCTCATGGACGCGCCCGTATCGACTGCAGAAGAACTGAGCCGGCCTCCATTGACGGCGTTGCAGGTAGCCTTCACTTGCGAAGGGTTACACGCGCTCGGCGCCGCAGAAGAATTGCTTGCGGGATTCTCAGCCGAGTTTCAATCCGGCATGACGGGACAGGAAAGCCGCTCTCAAAGGCTTGGGGATGTCGGCGCCAACTCGCCGGAATCATGGCGATGGGGGTGGGCGGGAAAAGTCCCTCACGTGTTGCTGATGATCTATGCCCAGCCGGGCCAGCTCGAAGGATGGGCACGCACCATTCGAAGCGCGGCGTGGAGCGCGGCGTTCGAAGTGCTGGATTGCTTGTCGACATCGAACCTGGGAGGCAAGGAGCCTTTCGGATTCAACGACGGAATAAGCCAGCCCACGCCGGACTGGAGGCGGCAACGCGCAGGCGGCGGAGACGAACTCGAATATGGGAACCTCTTGTCCCTCGGCGAATTCCTGCTCGGGTATCCCAATGAATACGGGAAGTACACCGATCGTCCTCTCGTTTCCCCGGACGCGCCTTCAAGTTCGATTCTGCCTTTTGCAGAGGACCAGCCGAACAAGCGCGACTTCGGGCGCAACGGGACCTTTCTGGTTTTCAGGCAATTGCAGCAGGATGTGCGCGGTTTCTGGCGGTTTATGGACAGGCAGACTCATTCAGATCCTGGGGCTCGACAGAATCTTGCCGAATCCATGGTCGGTCGCAGGATGGATGGCACGCCCATCCTGCCCGTGAGCTCGCATTCCATCGAAGGCACCGACAAGAAGTCTGCGGCACAAAATCAATTCACCTATGATTCCGACAGCAGTGGCCTTCTATGTCCATTCGGCGCGCATATCCGCCGCGCAAATCCGCGCAATGCTGACCTTCCGGCATCGGAGGGCTTGTTCGGGCGCCTGGTTCACATGCTCGGCTTTGGCAATGCAAATTATCGTGACGATGTGATTGCCTCGACGCGGTTTCATCGCATGATTCGCCGCGGGCGAGAGTATGGGCCGAGACTAACTCCAGAAGAGGCGGCGGGGGATGATCCAGACACAGCGGAACATGGAATTCACTTCATTTGCATCGCGGCCAATATCCTGCGGCAGTTCGAATTCGTGCAGAACTCATGGATGATGAACACGAAATTCGATGCGCTGACCGAGCAAAGTGATCCACTCCTAGGGAATCGCGAGGGGATCGCCGGATGCCCTTTCACCAACACTTTTTCTCTATCGCAGCAAGAAGGAGTCCGGGCCTGCATCATGGATGTGCCTCAATTTGTGACCGTGCGTGGGGGTGCATACTTTTTCCTCCCCAGCATCGGTGCATTGCGTTATCTGGCCAGGATGGACCGTCAGTCTTAGTGGACTTGGGCAATAGACCGACCAGTGATTGGCAGGAGAGGAAATGAAAAGAATTCGCATTCCGGGGATCGCCGATATCGTTTCTTCAGACGATGCTGCGGAGATCGAGGCCTTGGCTCGGGATCCGAAGCTCGATCGCGCGTATGCGGATCATTCGATTCCAGTGAACGGAAAGATCCTTCAGCGCGTGCAGGACACGTTGCAAATCGGCGGGAAGCCTTTTCCAACCGTTGCACCCCGATGCGCGGAAGGTCGCGCCACAGCGCAGGATGCTCTCTGGAAGCGTCTCAACGCGATGGCTCCAGCATATTCAGCGGGGCCGGATGAACTCGAGAGTCTCGCAGCTTTTGTGCGCGGTGAGGGATCGGCCGATACGTGTGGACCGCTGGTTCAACAGGTGGTGGGCAGCCTGTTTGCGCCGAACTTCAAGGCCACAGAGGACAGCTGGAATGCTGCACTGGTGCTCGATCAAGCGCCGCGCACCATGAACCTGGCACTCCTTGCCTGGTGGGCGCTGACGAAAAAAGTCGATCGCGCAAAGCAGCTTCTGTCTGACATGGTGGGCGGAGATCTGGCCGCAGTGCATGCGATTGGCGTTGCGCTCCACAATATCGTGAGCGGTGTCAATTTGATGCGAGAACTCTACAACGATCCCTCAAGCCGAAGGGCCTTGTCAGCCGAAGCTGCCGGCAGCCGATGCCTTTTTGCTCCGGCGACCGTGCTCCGCCAGCCGACCGACGCAGGCAGTTCCGCAAACGGCGAGCTTGCGACTGGGACGCTCGTGCTTCTGAATCTCCAGGCTGCGAACGCGAAAACGCCGGACGCGAATTTGGCATTCCTGCGAAAGACCTGGAGTCAATGTCCGGCAGAGCAGTGGGTCCCCGCATTGCTTGAAGGGATTTGGCTTCGGGCGCGCAATCCTCAGGAGCAACGTAAAAGCGCTGCCAATTCTACGAGCCAGGGCGATTGAGAATCCGAGTCCATTCAGAATCACTCTCGCGACTCCAGTTTTGAAAGATTGGTCCGATGAAATTGCGAACCAGATTACTCCCGATTTGATCAACGGAAAAAACTCTTGACAATGTTGATCGACCTTGACAGATTCTTTAGGTACCGTTTCAAAGCGCCCCAGGCAACCGGCTTCTCCCTCATTGGTAAGTGTGCCGGCTTCGAGTTTTCGTTTGCCAGGGTCCAAACCATTCGCTCGAAAACAGGATTCGTAGGAATACGGAAATGCACTGGCGTGTCGAATCGATGCGCATGGTAAGTTCTTCCCTGTTGTTCACCATTCGGTCGAGTAAAGTCGATTCGTTCGACACTTCCACTAAGGCCCGGTGAGTCTGCTGTTGCCGAAGACCTCTCCCAAAAGAGGCAATGCAGAAGGAATTTTTTCCAGAGATACGGTATGAGGTCCAGAAGAATTCATTTTCTCTTCTTGTCACTTTCTCTGGGTGCCGACTGGGTCACCGAATGGCATGAATCAATCAAATTCGCAAATCAGTCCTGAGAAAACATGAGGCAGATACCGTCTTTCCCGTCTTCTTCCAGGCGCGAAGCAGCTTTTGGGACCGGTCTCACAGAATCTCGAAGGAGTTAGGATGTCTCGAATCTCCATATCTATCATGCTGACGGCCGCTTGCGTTCTCACAGTGCAATCCGTTCTCGCAATGGGCCAAAGCGCTTCGCCTGCGCCCTCGGGCAAAGAACTGGAAGCAGAATCGCTTCAAGCCTGCGCGCAAGCGGTCGCTGGCCAACTTGCCCTCTTGAAGATTCCAGATGCACGCAGTCTCCGATTCCAAGGCAAGGTCTCCGAAGCGTCGGCCCTTTGCCGCGGGGGTGAACAAGCCTTGCAATTCCGCGGGACTCCTTGGGTGGACTGGTCCAACTACTGGGGTACTGGGGACATGACATCGCTGCCGACGGGTTTTCTTTCATCAAGCCTTCCTGCTCAGCGTGGCGTTGCCGGGGCACTATTGGACCTGGAGCTGCAGCGGGTTGAGCTGATCAAGTTCAATCTCTTCGATAACTCAGGAACTTATGCCCAGTATGTAAAGGGTCGAGACGGAGTTGGCGGCTCCGCTCTGAAGGTCTGGCCGGAGATGAGACTCGCGTCCACCAACCCGTCCTATAGCGCCGTGGGTGGCGATGGACCGCAGGAATGCAAGGGAGATCTGATTCGCTGGCGCACTGTCACGGGGATTTGCAATGACGTTCTGAATCCCGCCATGGGCTCATCTGGCATGTTATTCGCACGAAACGTAGAGCTCGATACATCCTTTCCCGATCTTGGTTTGAACGAATTGACGCGCAACCGGCACGGAAACCGGCTTTCGCTTTTGGAGCCGGATCCCCAGGTAATCAGCCGCCGCCTTTTCACGCGGGCCCAGTCCGACCCTTCAAAGTGCCAGAAAGGGTATGGTCTGCCGCAGGATTCGAAAGACGCGAATTGCGATTACAAGAAGGCGCCGTTTTTCAATGTGCTCGCGGCGTATTGGATCCAATTCATGACCCATGATTGGTTCTCGCATCTCGAAGAAGGACACAATCAGGCTGAATACATGAAGGTGGGCTGCGAGACAAAGCTGGTAAACAACGTCGAGCAGCCACTCACTCCCGAGGATATCGAGCAGTTGGGTTGCCGCCCCGATGACAGGATTGACAAGGGCTATGTCGCCCAGGACTCCGCGCCCGATACATTCACTTTTGGTGGGAAAACTTATCTGGTGCGCGCGCCAAAAACCATGAGCAACACCAACACGGCTTGGTGGGATGCTTCGCAACTCTATGGATTTGATGACACCTCTCGTCAGCGCGTGAAGCGCGATCCTGCCGATCCGGCAAGGTTGCTCCTGGTTCCGGTACCTGGCCAAACGGGTCCTGGTTATTTGCCGGTCTTTGGTCCGAATGACCCAATCAACCCTGAATGGGCAGGACAGGAGGCGGCTGGGTTCCCCGACAATTGGACCGTCGGCCTCAGCTTTCTGCACAACTTGTTTGCCCGGGAACATAATTCGTTTGTCACCGAATTCCGTCGCACTGCTGCGCAAAAACCCAACGCGGATTGCGGACTCCGCGATCCGGCCAAACCAAAACAAATCATCCGCTATCGCGATGTCACTCCTGACCAATTGTTCGAGATCGCTCGACTTGTGGTTGCGGCGGAAATTGCCAAGATTCACACTATCGAGTGGACGCCTCAGTTGCTTTATAACGAACCACTCTACTTGGGGATGAATGGCAACTGGAATGGACTCCTTGGCGCAAATGGCGGATTGTTGTCAAAGGCCTTGAGCGATGTTGTGGTTGCGAATTTCGGCAAGTCTACAGATCCAGCCAAAGCTACCGAGTGGTACTCAGTCTTTGCGTCCGGACCTGGCATATTCGGCCTGGGCAGTAAAGTGCATGGGTACGACATTACGAATCCTAAATTCACCAATGGTGGCGTCAATCATTTCGGGGCGCCCTTCAACTTTCCCGAGGAATTCGTCTCGGTCTATCGCCTGCACCCCCTTGTTCCCGATCTGTTGGAGTATCGGGATCTGACGGCCGACCCCAATAAAATCGCCAAGCGAATTTCGGTAGTTGAAACCTTCCAGGGCAAGGCAACCGATTTTACGCACACCATGGGTCTCGCCAACTGGGGACTGACCTTGGGCCGTCAAAGACTGGGGATACTTACACTGCATAACTCACCGCTCTTTCTCCAGAACCTGAAGTTGGGCAGGCTCGACAGCAAAACAGAGCAGATCGACGTTGTTGCCCTCGACATCATTCGAGACCGGGAACATGGGGTGCCGCGGTTCAATGAATTCCGACGCCAATACGGATTGCGCCAGCTAACCAGTTTCGATGACTTTATGGATCCCGGCGTCGCGCCCGGTTCACCGGACCAGTTAGAGCAGCAAGCTACTGTACAAACTCTTCGCGAGGTCTACGGTCAACATGTCTGCGATGCGTCGAAGGTCGTTACCGACGCGCAAGTGAATGAAGATAAGTCTCCGATCAACGATTGCCTGGGCCACCCCAATGGAACGCTGATCGACAACATCGAGGACGTCGATACTGCGGTAGGTTACCTTGCTGAATATAGACGCCCACACGGATTCGCTATTTCTGAAACGCAGTTCGTTGTTTTCATTCTTAACGCATCGCGCCGGCTCTTCAGCGACCGCTTTTTCACCTCGTGCTTCCGTCCGGAGTTCTATACGACGCTTGGCGTTGACTGGGTGAATAACAACGGTCCAGGCCCGGCAATGATGGAGAAGGGAACACCCAATGGGCATAAACAGCCTGCATCTCCAATGAAGCGCATGTTAATGCGCAATATTCCTGAACTAGCTCCAGAGTTGGAGAACGTAGTCAACGCATTCGATCCATGGGCGCGGGATCGAGGACAATACTACAGCCTTGCATGGAAGCCGCGACCCGGAGCCGAATCTGACGACTCCTTCGCAAAACAATAGAGAACGGGTGTCGAGAAGTGATGCCGAGGTGAAACGATCGCCCGCTTCGCTGCACCATTTGATGCGAACCTATCTCTGAGTGAGTCTGGCCAGCCAGTATCTGAACTGTGATTGGGCAAGTCTCGATCCATTTCTGAGTTCTTCGACGAGACGAAATCAGCAAGGCGTTTACGTGCATTTGGAGATCGAGGAGAATTCATGGCAACAAACACAGTAACAAACTGGTTCGGCAACATTGTTTCGCATCCCGCTGTGATCGTGGACGCGAACTTGGTGGACGACATTGTCGCAGTCATGAAGGATCCACTGAAGTATCCTTCCCCGGTTCGAGCGATCGGATCAAACCACTCGACAGCGCCTTGCGGAGTTGCCGATGGGGGCACCCTGATCCGAATGAAGATGAACCAGATTCTCAATATTGGGCATGATAGTCTGACAGTCCAGGCTGACGCCGTGCACATCGATATGGCAAAAGCCCTTGAAGCGAAGAATCTGCAGTTCTACGTCAATACAGAAATCGGCAGTTTGTCTGCGGGGAGTGCATCTTGCGCAGGGACCAAGGACGCTTCGTTTCCCGGAGAATACGGCCAGGTTGGTTCGTACGTCACCGGCGTCAAAATGGTGCTGCCAAGCGGAGATCTTCTCGAGGTGACCGAAGATGCGCAGCCGGATCTGATGCAGCAAGTGCGATCCAGCTACGGTCTGTTTGGAATCGTCTATGAGGTCACATACAAGATCAAGCCGTTGACTCCGATGCACGTACATCACACAACGTACAGCATTGCGGACTTTGTTGCAGCTTTACCGGACCTCAAGGCTCTGGGTTACTCCATGATGTATTACATTTTTCCGTTCGATGACAAAATCACCGTCGAGTTCCGCAAGTACAATCCGGGAGCGACCGGCGAACCAAACCACGCGGCCTGGGCCTTGAGGAATTACATCTGGGGCACCTCAGGCCCGAAGTTTGGGCATGATACGGAGCAGAATGTCTCGGTTCCATCGATTCGTTACGGAATTATTGACGCCTTCAACGCGGCGTGGCGCCTGCAATTAGAGACCATCGTTTCGAGTGACAACACCGTCCCACCAGACCAGATCATTCAGTATCCGCCGGTCTCGAATGACAGCCGCTATACCTTCAGCCTCTTCGCATTTGCCGAAGAGGATTTTCCCACTGCACTCACGAGTTTCTGCAAATTCTGCACTGACTACTACGCGCAGAAGGGGTACCGTTCCAACCTGCTTTACGTGGGATATCGAATCGCTCAGGACCAAAAAGCGCTTCTTTCCTATTCCTACGATGGAACTGTGATGACCCTCGATCCGGTCTCGACTGCCAATCCCGGATGGGACGACTTTCTCGCAGCCTATAACCAGTTCTGCATCGGCCTGAACGGAAAACCGCTGCCGAACCAGACACCAGGCTTGACCGCAGCAATTCTGCAAGGAGCCTATGGGGATAAATTGAAGACCCTTGAGGCAACTCGCAAGAAGTATGACCCACAAGACAGGCTGCTGAATGACTACTTTCGCGCGTTGCTTTCGTAGCCGGACCGAACGGAGCTTCAACATGCCAAGACTAAATTGGGTGCTCTTGCTGATCGCGTCCTTCGCGCTCCTACAACGAGCGCGCGCGCAGGCTGTTGTGGCATCTACTCCTGCGTTAACGCCGATCAGGGTGTGTCCAGGTGCGTTTCCGACTGACCTCGAAGCTACAGATTGCAGATACGCTGCTTCGCAGCGTGCCTTGGACTTTGTCTCCGGTTCTGTTACCGATCAGGCGGTGTTGGGAGCAGTTGTATTTGGACTAGGCGCGCAAGTGATTCAGTCTCCCTCAGAGTGGAAGCGCACCTGGGATGGATATGGCAGACGCGTAGGTTCGCGTTACACCCAGGCACTCGGCAAGGGCACCGCACAATATCTTTTCGGGCTGATGTTGAATGACGACCCGCGATTCCTCGCCTATCGTAATGATCCCTCCGTCATTACTCGGCGGCAAACTGCTGTTTCCGCTTTGACCACGCGCAGTTCTTCCGGCCCCGCCTCAGCAGGCACAAGCCTATCGACCGAGAGCCTCGATGCCCTCTCGCATGACGGCTGGCAGCGATTCGGACATGCCTGGTATGACGTGATCACCGTGCGCCGATCCACGACGCAAGGGAACGGACGCCGCATCCCCGCGATTTCGCGTTTTGCGGGTGAGGCCGCGGGAGCGTATGCGGGCTATCCCTGGTATCCAGGGGCGGAGAACACCTTCGCGCAGGTGGGCCAGCGCGCCGCAGGCGCCTTTGGTACCGCCGTGCTCTCAAGCTTCTACACGGAATACAAACCGGAGATCACAAACCTGCTCGGCGCCGCGTTTCGTCGGGGCAGACAGTCGAAATCCAGCGCGGGGAACAACCCATGAAATTGATGAAGATGACTTTCCTGGCGGCGATTCTTCTGCCTGGTCTCACGGGCTGCCAGGTAGCATTGCAGCCTTACCGCTTGCAGCACCCCGCTATCGAGGTTCCCCCACCACCACCTGTCGCTGAAGCTACGGCAACCAGGTTGCCTGAGAAAGACTGCGTGGATGCGAAGTTTCCCATATGCCTCGCTTTTATCGAAGTCGATGATATGGGGGAACTTTTTGACAAGGGCGAGCTGGACACTGCGCTTCGGCTGATTCGCCAGGCAAATGATCTTGCTAAAGCTGAGCCGGGCCAATCCGATCCCATTGTCCTCACATTTATCCACGGTTGGAAGAACAATGCCAGCCTGGACAACGACAACGTAAAGGGCTTTCAGGCTGCCTTGCAGGAGGTGTACAAGCGGTTCAACGGAACACATCGTGTCCTTGGGATATATATTGGCTGGCGCGGCAATTTAATTCATAGTTACTTCCCTGTCGCGCAGCAGTTTTCATATTTCAACCGCGAGGCAACAGCAATTCGCATACCCGGCTCAATGCTGTCCAGCGCACTCACGCAGATTGCCACAAGGACACACGAAAACCCCAAGGCTCTCGCGATCTTCATCGGGCACTCGTTTGGAGGGCTATTGCTCGAACGAACCTTGAGTGAAACGACAGCCAGCCAAATCGCGGAGGCATCCATCTATACCGAGGAGGCTCAGGCAACTCAAGATGCGAAAGAAAACAGCGACAAGACCCTCGCAGCGAAGCTTGCAGTTGACTCCCGCGCCGACCTCGTCATCTACATCAATCCTGCAGGCGCCGCCACTGAAGCCAGGCAGATGTTGGATTTCCTGACGTTTAACAGGTACACATATCACCCGCTTCGTGATTCGCAGGCTGCAACGCAGACCGATGACGACCCGGAGCGTCCTTTGTTCGTATCGCTCACCTCGACTGCTGATCTAGCAACGAAGGTCGCACTTCCGATTGGTCACGGGCTTCCCTACCTTGGATTTAAATCCAATGGAAGCTTCCGTGAATTGAGCCAGGAGCCTAATAACAAGTATGATCTGGCCTGTTTTGACCCGCACAACGCGCAACATCAAACTTGGTCATTGACAACCAAAGACCAGGGCGCTGTATCTCAGGGCTCTTACTATCTGAGCAGCGCACCCCATATGCAGATTCTGCAAAGTCATGTCATGTTGAAGTCCGTTGGTGCAAGTCAGATGCGCGTTTCATCAACGGGACAGACGATAACCATTCAAGATCCAGATGCCATTGCCAAGTGCGACCGCGACCTCTTCAACAAGCAGAATCTGAACGTCGTCAGCACCTTCAGGCTTGCCGATACCCAGGCTTGTTTCGCGATTCAGGTGCGCCCCAACCGTTGCAACGGCACGCCCTACTGGTTGATGGAGATTGATCCCGACGTTGTCCCCGATCACAGTACCATCTTCACGCAACGCTTCATTTCATTCATTATTGACACCTTCTTTGCGCCGAATGGAAAAGCCCTGCAGCGCCTGAGCCCGCAACTGACGCATTAGCTCAAGACGTTGTAATACGCAACTCTGCGCCACCAGAGCCGTGCCGTAGCTTACTAAGTACCAAGTGAGAACAAGTCAAAAGGCAGTGATTGAACTCGGTCGAAATTCACGTGTACACTCAAACTCTTCAATCTAATATAAATTAGAGTTTGTTCCGGTTAGGACATTGAATTCGTCGTTTGCTCATGCACGAGCTTCGGGAGGTTTGCCCTGCGCTCCATCTTCATAAACTATCGCAGGAACGACTCGGAGGGAGAGGCAGGTCGCCTCTTCGACGACCTGACACTCAACTTCAGCGATGAGTCTGTGTTTATGGATGTGGCGGCGATTGAGCCGGGACGTGACTTCAGGAAGGCAATCGACCAGAGCGTAGCGAACTGCAGCGTCCTTTTGGCAATTGTCGGACTGGAGTGGCTCGCGACAAAGGATGCCACCGGAGGACGCCGCCTCGACGACCCGAATGACTTCGTCCGCATAGAGCTGGCTTCGGCACTTAGGCGCGATATACCGGTCATCCCTGTGCTCGTGCGCGGAGCGAAGATGCCGCGTGTTGAACAACTGCCCGACGACTTGAAGGAGCTGGCGTATAGAAATGCGGTCGAGCTGACCCATGCGCGTTGGAAATCCGATGTGCAGGTGCTGATTCGGGCTCTACGGCCGTTTATGGATGAGCCCAGCGTGGGTGGGAAAGATCCGCTTGGGTCACGCGAAGAATCGGCGACCTCACAGGCGCCAGGACGGGTGAGCAATCCTGCGGCAGTCGCATCTTCGATCGATGCGTCAACAATCGAACGCGTCAGCAAGGAATTGGCGGCGTACATCGGGCCGATCGCGGAAGTAGTAGTAAAGCGGGCGGCGAAGCGATGCTCCTCGGCAAAGGAACTTTGCGCGACGGTCGCGCTCGAGATCGAATACGAAGCGAACCGTTTAAAGTTTTTGAGATCGTGCCAGAACTAGGGCCTCTTTATTCCTCCTCAAACATCCTGAGAGCTTTGGCCAGGCTAACCTGCATCCGGTTGAAAGATGACGCAACCGTAGCAATCTCGTCCCTTCCTTCAATCTGGACTGGAGGCACATTTTTCTCGCCACGGCTAATGCGGTCGGCGGTATCGGAGACGATCCTTAGCGGACGGATCACAAACCAGTACACACCCGCGTCCAGCGCTACAAGCGCCACAACCATCGTCAGCGCCAGGAAGAACAGCAGCCGGTGATACGCGCGCTCTGCCTCGGCCACCGGCACTGAGAGTGGCACCGAGACAATTTGCGCTCCGATGATCGTGTTTTCCTTCCAACCAAAACCGTTGGCTGAACCATAGACAGCAATCAGCGCCTTGGGCGCCGCCGCGAGTGAGCTGTGGCACTGCAGGCAGTCCTTCGTTGCCACGATCGGATTGGCGAGATAAAGCGTTGGTCCCATCGGCGTGTTCCGCTGGCCTATCTTTTCATGCTCATCGCGATGATCGCGCAGCCAGTCGATGATATCGACCTCCCAACCTGTGGCTCGGTCTTCGGGATTGGTGGGATTCAGTGCGGCTTCCTTATATGCGTAGTCGGGATAGCTCTTGCGCAGTTTGGCGAAGGTCGTACTCGCCCCATAGAAAGGAATGGTCTCAGGGAGGAAGCGGACTTTGTGCCGCGGATTCTGCTGGAGTAAGGGCGAGATCTCTTCAGAGGTGTAGTCTCGCACTGCCCGGGCGCTGGCCATCATCAGCCGCTCTTGCGCCCGCACTTCGTCGCGCGCGCTCTCTAATAAATAGGATCGGGCGACCTGAGAGATCAGCAGTCCACCGGCTCCAAAGACAACCAGAAAAATCAGATTGAACTTGGCCAGAAGTTTCATGCATGCCTTTTTTCGTCCCTATTCGCCCATTTCGAGCGGATTCGGGAACGTTGATGACCCCGCACCGTTATAACACTCAGCAAGGAGAATGAGACAGTACCAACCTCAAGGAAGCCTGGAAAATCCTGCTTCGGAGAACCCTGCGAACAATAGAAGTCGAAAGAATGCAGAACAACGAATCCGAGTTTTTGCGGTCATCCATTTGCAAGGCAGGATCAGGAAACCACCGGCGGCGCAGTATTTCCCTGATTCTTTGTTGACTGCTGCTGCACCGACGCCCACTGCGCATGCTCCTGCGAGACGGTGGATTCGATGCGCTCGGCCAGCAGTGCGCGGGGGTCAGGCATTGTCGCATACGGGCCAGCGTGGGCGAGATAGACGAATTTTTCGTGTTTCAGAGCCTCACAGGTTGAGCGGTAGTTCGTCCAGTTTTGCTGGTACTGGTTGAGGTGCAGCAGGCCCTCGAGGATCGTGATGAGTACGCCGAGGCCACCAGTTACCTGCCTGTCGAAGGGGTAGTTCAGGCCCGCAAGAAAAGGGATCGCTGCTGCAGCAAGTATTTCGACAATTTTGATTCGTTTGAAAATGCGTTGCGCGGAGCGGCTCTTACGGTCGTACCAGTCGATCTGATCTTCCAGGCGGCCGTAGATTGGATCCGATTTCAGATCGGGGGTCAGGGTCACTGGCTGGGCTGTGTTCTCTTCTGGCATCAGAAAGCCCCTATGAAAAGCTGGATCAAATTTGTTCCTCGCGCACTCCGTTAACGTCCTATTCCTCTGCACATCCCCATTGCTTGGAACTCGCTGCGATATTAGCACAATGCCTTACTACTTACCTCGGAAAGAAGAGGAGAGGCTCTTTCAGTACATTCGCGAGCTACCTGCGGCGGAAATGCCGTATGAGCATCGATGGGCTCTCCGTAGAAAGAAAGGCTGATATCCAAATTGAGTCACCGAAAGTGCCGCTCATTATTCTCGCAGAGAACGACTAACTCGGATGTTATTATGCCCGCAGCGAAATCGATCCTCGAGACGATGGCATGACCTCTTCCCCCAGTATGATGACAGCGGAATTCTGCCTTGAAGTCGTGATCGAATCGACTCCGCATCCGGACCGTTTCTTGAAGACCGATGACCCGACAGTGAAGAAACTCTTCGATCTCGGCGTGGTTGATGCACTCAGTTCGGCTTTGTTCGTCCAGAACGTAAGAATACGGATTGCTCCGTGGCGTATCGACGCTTCCAGCATTCTCAGCTCCCGCAGCAACACCGTGCAAGAAGCGGCAGACTCGGTCCAGACCGGCGCGCTCTCCGATGATTCCCATGAAGAATAGAGGTATCTCTGCAACATTATTGATCGTCGCGTCAACGGTGGCGATGGGGCAGAGTGATTTCAATTTGACTGGCATCGTGCCGGAAGCAGGCTACAAGACTGCGCTGGACGTGAATTACACGGGGACCTTTCCCGCCGATCCTTCGGCCTACCTGAGCAAGGATGCATGGCGCGTCTGGGTGAAAAGGCCAAATGCGGCGAATCCGGAAGAGTTGGAGGTAACAGCCGTTGAAAAGATTGTTAGTGCCAATTTCACGATCAATAAGCTTCGCTTGACGCTATCTGGCGATATTCCGGCTGGCAATGACGTTGTGACTTCTGCATGGCACGCGCTCTTCAATCCGTCCAAAGCATCGGGCATTGAAGGTTTGTCCTTTGATTCAACCGTCAATGCTGTTGTCGAGACACCGCCAGCCCAGGGAGCTGCCAGAGCGAAGCCGAGTTGCGATAACACTCCGCCTGCACCCAAGCCGTACTTCTGTGCACCGGCCCAGGGCGCCCCAGCAGACGTAAGCCTGAACGGAAGCTTTTTGGCGGGCGGCGGCACAAAGCCCATTTATACATTCGAGCTAAAGGGTGGACTGTACAAGCGAAGCGAAATGCCGGATTTGCTCGGGTTCCATCCCGGCGTCACGGGAGCGGTCGAAATCAACCAGGACGCTCAGCCACCGAACAACAGGACAACGATTGATCCGAATTCGATCACGGCGGCGCTCGCTTTTCAGCTCCTCAAACCCCTCACAAAGCGCAGGGCCGGGTTATATGGCCTTCAGTTTGATGAGGCACTTCCGGGCGGAGAGTTCTGCAGAACCGATCCATCGAGCAACATCGTCTTCCGATCCAGTCTGCTGTTCGGATTCAGCTCAATCTCTTCACCAAAACACCCGTCGCTTTACGGAACAATCTATCCGGTCCTCGCGCTGGAAGCTGGCAAGAATTTGAACAAGCCAAAGACGATCGCGATGACCGCGGTTGACTTGAGCCATTACAACGCCATCTTCAGGGGCGTTGTTGGTTCAGACGCGGTGTTTGCTGTGGCTTCTGCAGACAGATCTGCCGATGTTTTTTCGGTGAGCGGCAGCTACCGTGTACGTCTGCCGGCATCCGACGAGCCGTTTGTTGAGACGCTTCACCAGGTGACTACGGTGTCCCTCACCACAAAGGCGCGAAACTGGATCCAGGCCAATGTGAACTATGCTCCGTGGGGATTCAAGTATTTGTCTCTCACCGCGAAGTATGAATATGGAGAGTTGCCTCCACTTTTTAGTTTGGTCGACCACCAGTTCACGATCGGCTTCACATTACAGGCCGTCCAAAGCGGGAAACCCGGCCTCGTCTCGGCAGCCCAGTGAAAAACGGCTTCGTTGTGGCCGCGAGGGCCGAGGCGAGAACGGTTGCAGCACGATCGAAGCCGAATCTCCAGGCACGGGCATCATAGGAGGCCGGATTGTCTGACTTGAGATACAAGGCCTTCATGTCCTACAGTCATGCATCCGATGCGCCACTCGCCGCGTCGCTGCAGTCGTCGCTTAGTCGGTTCGCGAAGCCTTGGTACCGGCTCCGGACCATGCGCGTCTTTCTGGATAAAACCAGCCTCTCTGCAAATCCGGCACTTTGGCCAACGATTGAGGAGGCTCTGGGCCAGTCGGAGTATTTTCTTCTCCTCGCATCTCCCACATCTGCAAATTCACAATGGGTGCAGCAAGAGGTGCACTGGTGGTTGCACAATGGGACCGCGGAGAAACTCGTCCTTTGTTTAACAGACGGGGTGATTCTTTGGGACAACAAGGCCGGAGACTTCGATTGGGGGAAGACAAACGCGATTTCAACAACCTTGAAAGGCGTCTTTCCCTCTGAGCCGCTGTATGCCGATTTCCATCCCGCCAAAACAGCGAACAAGTATTCCAACACGGATCCGGTGTTTCGGGATGCTCTCCTCGATGTCGCCGCGCCGTTGATGGGACGACCGAAAGATGACTTGGACGGCGAAGACATCCGTCTCCATCGCAAGGCAGAACGCACTGCCTGGGCTGCAGCCTTCTTCATCGTTGTCCTTGGACTTGCTGCCGGAGTCGGCGTGACGATGGCGCATCAGCGCCAGAAGATTGCTGCTTCGCGTGCCCTCGCATCCGAGGCCACATCTCACGTAGACGACCGATCGCTCGCCATGCTGTTGAGCATCGAATCCCGCAGGATTTCCGATACAGTCGAATCCAGGCGGTCCCTGCTTACTGCGATACAGCGCCTACCGAATGCCGAAGCTTTTCTTTGGGGACATACGGATGCCGTGACAAAAGCCGTCTTGAGTCCCGACGGTCAGACCGTCCTCTCCGCTGGCTGGGACAATCGCATCGTGTTATGGAACGCAGCCAGCCATCAACCTATAGGTCAACCTATCCTGTCTCCTAAGGGCCTCGTCGGTGTTGCTTTCAATCCTGACGGATCTCAATTTGCCAGCGCATCAAGTGGGTCAATTACTATCTGGGACACAAAGTCCCGTCAGCCCATCGGCGCGCCTCTCCGCGCAAAGGAAGATTTTGTTCACATTGCGTTTTCCTCAAAAGGCGACATGCTCGCCGCGAGCACCGCGGCTTACGGCAATCATCCCTCGGTCGTTTTCTTATGGAGTCTCGCCAATCATCAACAGATTGGAGATCCCATTCCTGGAGCGAACTTAGCGTTCAGCCCCGACGATTGCCTCCTTGCGGTTGCACAGTATGGGGATCTCATCCTTTATGACCTTCGCAAGCATCGCGTCTTCAGAAAACCACTTACCGGCCACGACAAGAACATCTCAACCATCGCATTCAGTCCCGACGGAAGTACCGTGGCCGCGGGCGCCGAAGACAAGACGATCATCCTTTGGGATGTTGAAAGCGGCCAGTCCCTCGGTACGCTGGCAGGCCACACTGAGACCGTGTCGAGTCTGCTTTTTGAGCGCAACGGAGAAACTCTGCTTTCAGGGAGCCTTGGCGGAACGATCATTCGTTGGGACCTGGAGAACATGAAGCCGTTAGCCACGTTGATCAAAGGCTTCGGCGCATCCATCTCCTCTATCTTCTCGAGCCGAGATGGTCATCTGAATTCACTGGCTCTCGACAAGGAGCGGGTCATCCTCCTCAATCTCAATGGTGACCCACCTCTGGGCCATCGCATCGACGCCACAGATAGCAGTTCGTCCAACGTCGCTTTCAGTCCGGATGGTCGCTTGCTCGCATCCGCCGGCGAGTTTGGAGACGTCGTGCTCTGGGATGTTGCAAGCGGTCAAGTGAGCGGAGACCCGCTTTCCGGACATGAACGCCAGGTGAGCAGCGTGGCTTTCGCATCCGATGGCAAGATCCTGGTCTCTGGAAGCATGGATGGAAGCATCATTTTCTGGGATATGTCTTCTCGGACCGCACTAGGACCGCCTGTGAAGGCGCTTCGATCTCCGGTTTGGAGCCTGGCCTGCAGCCCGGATGGCAAGACCGTGGTTGTGGGCGGAGACGCGGAACTTGTCTTTTGGGATCTCGCTACCCGCAAACAAATCGGGCCTCCTGTCACGTCGCAGAAGGATCGTATTTGGACGCTTGCCTTTAGCCCGGACGGAGACTTGCTGGCATCGGCTGCAAACAACCTTGTCGTCATGATTTGGAAGAATGGCCAACCAGGCCAGCTCCTCAAGACGTTGGGCACTCCCATGCAAAGCGAAGATTTTGAGTTGATGCCGGTTGGAGTGAGCTTCAATGCCGACGGCACGATGCTAGCCACGAGCACACAAGGTCATTCCGTTACTCTCTGGAACGTTAAAGGTTGGCACCCGATCCCTCCGGTACTCTACGGCTATAGCCAGTCCGTCTCAAGCGTTGCGTTTAGCGCAGACAGCAAAGTCCTGGCTTCAGGCAGTGCGGACGGCGACATTCGCATCTGGGACGTCGAGTCTCACGAGCTGATTGGAAGCCTTGGCGTGCCACCGGAGGCAGTCAATTCGATCACATTTGAGCCGCGAAAAGGGATCCTGGCGTCCGTTGGTGAAGATAATTCCATCGTCTTGTGGAATGTGGATTTCGACAATTGGATCAGCCAGGCGTGTCGCATCGCCAATCGGAATCTCACGCCAAAAGAATGGAATACTTTCTTTGGAACGAGGTCCTACCGGAAGACTTGCCCGAGTCTTTGACCCATGTGCGCGATCAAAAGGTCTGCGCCTGCTCTTGCCATGGCCTTTGCCTCAT
>OBLW0100000550.1_pt1 | contig 31834 bp, 24 predicted proteins | sample 1520161 | NCBI WGS metagenome assembly OBLW01 (sample SAMEA3539309, study PRJEB22396) | soil metagenome | biome: tundra; feature: field; material: soil | place: USA | collected 2010-05 | depth 0.15 m
CCTCGGGTGTCGGTAAACCGCAGATCGGCCCACCTCACCTCTTTTTCCTTGATCAGGTGCAGTACATCGCGTGAACTCATATCGCCTCCTCTAATAATGATGGCTTGTTATTGGGCTGAGTCCCATAAGGCTGCAGCCAGCGTGCCAAGACCGTGTTGACCCAAAACCTTCGAAAATTCATGCCCTTAGAAAACTGCCCGCCCCATAAGGACGCGCTTGTGCCCTATTCTAGTGCATATGAGCTGGTACCGCCCCTTGCCAGCGCCAGCGGCTCTGGGCAGCTGCTCGCTTATACTCGCGCGTTCCGCTCTTAAACCTCGAACCTGATGCAAAGCCCGAAGATCGGCTCCAAGCCGCAGACCTTCCAGGAGCTCCTGTTCGCGTTGCAGCACTTCTGGTCCGCGCGCGGTTGCGTGATCCTGCAGCCCTACGACATGGAGGTCGGCGCCGGCACCTTCCACCCCGCGACTTTTCTACGCTCGATCGGCCCCGAACCCTGGAGCGCCGCGTACGTGCAGCCCTCGCGCCGGCCGGCGGACGGCCGCTACGGCGCCAATCCCTTCCGGCTGCAGCATTACTATCAGCTCCAGGTGGTCATCAAGCCCTCGCCGCTCGACATGCAGGAGCTGTACCTCGACAGCCTGCGCGCGCTCGGCTTCGATCCGCGGGTGTACGACGTGCGCTTTGTCGAGGACAATTGGGAATCCCCGACGCTCGGTGCCTGGGGCCTGGGCTGGGAAGTGTGGCTCAATGGCATGGAGATCACGCAGTTCACGTATTTCCAACAGGTCGGCGGTCTGGACTGCCGGCCGGTGACCGGCGAGATCACCTATGGTCTCGAGCGCCTGGCGATGTATCTGCAGGGCGTCGAAAGCATCTTCGACATCACCTGGACCGACGGCCCGCGCGGCCGCGTCAGCTACGGCGACGTGTTCCACCAGAATGAAGTCGAACAGTCGAAGTACAATTTTGAGTACGCCGACGTCCCGGTGCTGTTGCGCCGCTTCGACGAACACGAGAGCGCTTGCAACGCGCTGTTGGCCGTGCCGCTGGCGCTGCCGGCCTACGAGCAGGTGCTCAAGGCCTCGCACACCTTCAATCTGCTCGATGCGCGCGGCGCCATCTCGGTCACGGAGCGCGCGCGTTTCATCCTGCGCGTGCGCACGCTTGCGCGAGCGGTCGCGCTAGCCTATTACGCGAGCCGCGAAGCGCTCGGCTTTCCGATGCTGGCCGCAGCATGACGGCGACGGCGGCCGCACCCGGGCGCGGTAGCGACCGCCGCGACTTCCTCGTGGAGCTCGGCACCGAGGAGCTGCCGCCCAAGGCTCTGCGCACGCTCGAGCGCGCGTTTGCGGAAGGGTTGGCGACGCGTCTGCGCGAGCTGGGACTTAAGCTCGGCGCCGTGGAGTCATTCGCCACGCCGCGGCGCCTGGCTGTGCTCGTTCGCCGCTTGAGCCTGCATCAACCCGACCAGCAGATTGCGCGCCGTGGCCCGCCGCGCAGCGCGAGCTTCGACGCCGCGGGCGCTCCGACACGCGCGGCGCTCGCCTTCGCCGCCAGCTGCGGCGTTGCCTTGGAATCCTTGATCAGCGAGCGCGACGCGCGCGGCAACGAGTATCTGCGCTACCAAGGGATCAAGAGCGGTGCGGCCACGGTCAGCCTGCTGCCGGGGCTGGTGCAGGCAGCGCTCGATGCCTTGCCGATCCCGCGACGCATGCGCTGGGGAGCGCTCGAGGCGCAGTTCGTGCGACCGGTACACTGGCTGCTCATGCTGCTCGGATCAGAGCTCGTGCCGGCCACGATGCTGGGAGTCAGCGCCGAACGCACCAGCTTCGGGCACCGCTTCATGGCGCCGGGTGCGCTGCGCATCCGCTCGCCCGCGACCTACGCCAAGACCTTGCAGCAGCGCGGCAAGGTGCTCGCCGTCTTCGATCAGCGCCGGCAGAGTCTTCGCACGCAGGTCGAGACACTCGCAGTAAGGCTCGAGGGCCGCGCAATTGTGTCCGAGGCACTGTTGGATGAAGTCACGGCGCTGGTGGAGTGGCCGGTGGCGATCACCGGGCAATTCGAGGCGCGCTTCCTGACTCTGCCGCGCGAGGTGCTGATCTCGACGCTGCAGGAGCATCAGCGCTATTTCGCTCTGGAAAACGCTGCCGGCGAGCTGCTGCCCTGGTTCATCACGATCAGCAACATCGACAGTCCCGAGCCGGCACTGATCCGCGCGGGCAACGAGCGCGTGGTGCGGCCGCGTCTGGCGGATGCTGAGTTCTTCTGGGAACAGGATCGCAAGCAGCCGCTCATCGCACGGCTCGCCGGCCTCGCGGCCGTGACCTTTCAGGCACAGCTGGGATCGCAGGCCAGCCGCACGATGCGCATCACGGCGCTCGCCGAAACGATCGCCGCGGGCATCGGCGCCGAGGTCGCGGCGAGCGCTCGCGCCGCCGAGCTGTGCAAGTGCGACCTGTTGACGGCGATGGTCCGGGAGTTCCCGGAGCTGCAAGGCATCATGGGCCGCTATTACGCGCTGGCCGATGGCGAGAGCGCACCGGTCGCCGAGGCGATCCGTGAGCACTACCTGCCACGCGGCGCGGGCGATGCATTGCCGGGTTCAGCCATCGGCGATGCCGTCGCGCTGGCCGATAAGATCGATGTGCTCGCCGGCATCTTTGCCATCGGGCACAAGCCCAGCGGCACGCGTGATCCCTTCGGCCTGCGGCGCGCCGCCATCGGCGTGCTGCGCATCGTGCTCGAGCATCGGCTCGATCTCGATCTGTTAGCACTGCTCGATAGCGCCGTAAGCCTGCAGCCGCTGGCGGACGTGGGCTCACGCGCCGCGGAGTTGGTGGCCGAGATCTACGATTTCCTACTCGAGCGGCTGCGTGCCCAGTATCTCGAGCGCTCCGAAACCAATGGCATCAGCACCGAGATGTTCGACGCTGTGCTCGCCACCCGGCCGCGCTCGTTGCTGGACTTCGACGCGCGGCTGCGCGCGTTGGTGGCGTTCGTGGCCCGGCCGGAGGGCACGAGCCTCGCCGCGGCGAACAAACGCATTGCCAACATTCTCAGGAAGTCGGCGAACGCCGCGCCGCAGCTTATATCCCCTGAGCTGCTGCGCGAGGAATCGGAGCGCGAGCTGCATCGCTCGCTCGAGTCGCTGCGCGCCCAGGTCGAGGCTGCCACAGTTAAGCGTCAATACGCCCAGGCGCTGGACCTGCTGGCGGGCTTGAGCACTGCCGTGGATCAGTTCTTTGACCGGGTGCTGGTCAACGATCCGGACAGCGCCCTGCGTAATAACCGCCTGGCATTGCTCGCGCAGCTTCGGGCGCTGTTCGCCGGCATCGCCGATCTGTCGCGGTTGCCGGGCTGATCCATGGACACCGTGCAGCCAGGCGCGCCGCGTCCGCTTCGAGTGCTGCAGTTCCTCGGCTCGCTGTTCTTCACCGCATTCTTTTTGCTCTGGACTTTCTGCTACGGCATTTTTTTTACGCTGGTCTCACTGCTGCTGCCCTTCCGCGCTCGCTTCGCACTGGCGCGCGTGTGGGCCCAGGTGATCCTGGCGGTGCTGCGCTGGACTTGCCGGCTCGACTACCGCGTCGAGGGACGCGAACATTTACCCAAGGGCAATCACATTGCGCTGATCAAACATTCCTCGAGCTGGGAAACCGTCGCTCAGGCGCTGCTGGTGCCACCGCATGTGTGGGTGCTCAAGCGCGAGCTGACCTGGATCCCGTTCGTCGGCTGGGGCATTCGCCTGCTGCGCGCGATCGCCGTCGATCGTGGGGGCGGCCCGGGTGTTGTGCGCAGCGTGCTCGCGCAGGGCAAGGCGCGACTGGCCGAGGGCGAGTGGATCGTGATCTTCCCCGAAGGCACACGCATGCCGCCCGGGCAGACACGCAAGTACGGTGTCAGCGGGGCCCTGCTCGCGGCGCAGTCCGATAGGCTCATCGTACCGATCGCGCACGATGCCGGTTACTACTGGCCGCGGCGGGGACTGCTCAAGAAGCCCGGCACGATCCGGGTCGTGATCGGTACGCCGATTACCGCCGCCGGCCGCAACCCGCGCGAGGTCAATGCCGAGGCGCAGGCCTGGATCGAGGCGAACTCGACCCGCTGAGCGCGTACGCTACAGGAACATGACACTGTGTCTGCGTGAGGAGACTTCGATATGAAGATTGGATTCATCGGGCTGGGCCGCATGGGGTCAGCCATGGCGGCGAACCTCGTCAAGGCAGGACACGAGCTCACCGTGTTCAACCGCAGCCGCGAGAAAGCTCGTGCGCTGGTCGAGCTCGGCGCGCGCGAAGCGGCGAGTATTGCCGATGCCTGTCACGCTCAAGCCGTGATCACGATGCTGGCGGACGATAACGCGGTCGGCGACACGGTGTGGGCTGACGACGCACTGATCGCGAATCTCCCGAAGGGCGCGATCCATGTTTCGATGAGCACGATCAGTGTCGCGCTATCCAAGCGCCTCGCGGACGCGCACGCGCAAGCCGGACAACGCTACATCGCCGCACCGGTGTTTGGCCGTCCGGAAATGGCGGCGGCGGCGAAGCTTTTCATTGTCACCGCCGGCGATCCGCCCGCGATCGATGCGTGCAAGCCTCTGTTTGAAGCAATGGGACAGCGGACGATTCCGATCGGAACCGATCCGGCCGCGGCGAATCTGGTCAAGCTCAGCGGAAACTTTCTGATTGCCGCGGCCATTGAAGCGTTGGGAGAGGCTATCGCACTGATCGGGAAGGCCGGCATCGATCGGCGCGCCTACGTGGAGTTGCTCACGTCGAGCATTTTTCCGGCGCCGTCGTACCAGATCTACGGTGGGCTGATCGCCGAAGGCAAGTTTGAGCCAGCGGCGTTCGCGGCGTCGCTCGGGCACAAGGACATCCGCCTGACGATGGCTGCAGCCGAGATTCTGCGCGTGCCGATGCCGCTCGCGAGCCTATTGCACGATCGATTTCTGCGGCTCTTTGCCCAGGGCGGTGAAAAGCTTGATTGGGCGGCCATCGGTGCTCTGGCGAGCCAGGATGCCGGCGAGCCTCAAATCCACTAGCCGGTATTGACCTCAATTGGGAGCACATGGATGCGCTTGCCGGTCGCAGCAAATATGGCGTTGGCGACGGCCGGCCCCACGGGGGCGACGCCGGGCTCCCCCACGCCGGTCGGTGCCTGCGTCGATGGCACGATATGCACCTCAACTTTCGGCATTTCGTTCATACGAAGCACCCGATAACTATCGAAGTTGTCCTGTTCGATACGGCCATCTTTGAGCGTAATCGTCCCATACAGCACGGCCCCGAGACCGAAACCGATGCCGCCTTCCATTTGCGCAGCGATGATGTCGGGATTGATGGGCGTGCCGCAGTCGACCGCGCACACGACCCGATCGACCTTGACGTGTCCGGCCTCATCGACACTGACCTCGGCAACTTGCGCAACGTAAGTCTCGAACGCTTCAGCAACCGCGATGCCGCGGCCTTTGCCTTTCGGCATGGGACCGCTGCTCCAGCCCGCCTTCTCGGCTGCGAGTTCCAGCACGGCTTTCATGCGCGGCTCATGCTCGAGAAGCTTACGTCGGAACGTGAAGCCGTCCTCGCCCGCTGCATGCGCCACTTCGTCGATAAACGCTTCGACCGCAAAAATCGTGTGCGAGCTGCCGACGACGCGCCACCAGAGCACCGGCACGCCGGTCCTGGTGGTCGACAACTCGACCGTGATGTTGGGTATGGCATAGGCAATGCTGGCGGCCCCTTCGACCGAGCTCGGATCAATGCCGTCTTTGATCATCCCGGCCAAAAAAGAATCCGCCATGATCGACTGGCCGACGATGACGTGCCGCCACCCGGTGAGCTCACGCTTATCGTTCAGGCCCGCTTCGAGTTTGTGAAAATACATGGGTCGATACAGTCCGCCGAGGATGTCGTCCTCGCGCGTCCACTGCAGCTTGATCGGCGTCCCGTCGGCACCGTACGCCTTGGCTATCGATACCGCTTCGACGATGTAATCGGAGCCCGGGTTGGCGCGCCGCCCGAAGCTACCGCCGGCATAGAGCGTGTGAATGCTCACTTGTTGCGGATCCAAGCCCGCAGTCTCTGCGGCGTTCGCCTGGTCGACGGTTTGGAATTGATCTCCCGCCCAGATTTCGCAATGGTTGGCGGTAAGCTTCACGACCGCATCGAGCGGCTCCATCGGCGCGTGAGCGAGGTACGGGAACTCGTAGCTGGCCGACACCTTGTGGGCGGCGTTGCGAATGGCTTGTGCCGAATCGCCTTCAGTGCGTGCCGATAGCGCGGGCTGGTCGGCGAGTCGCCGGTACTCGTCCATCAAAGCCGCTGAGCTACGCTTCTCGGCGTTAGTGTCGTCCCATTCCACTGCCAGCGCGTCCCGCCCTTGTTTGGCGGCCCAGAAACTTTTCGCGACCACCGCGACGCCGCGCGGCACTTGCACCACCTTGACCACGCCGGGTATGGCGTGGGCCGCAGTGGCATCGAAGGATTTGACTGTCGCGCCGAACTGGGGTGGGCGCTTGAGCAGCGCCACGAGCATGCCGGGCAACATGACATCAAGCGTGAATTGCGCGCTACCGTCAACCTTCGCAGCCACGTCAACACGCGGCACCTGGTGCCCGATCAGCTTAAAATCTTTCGCATCCTTGAGCTTTACGGTTTCAGGCACGGCCAAGGCCGCGGCTCTCCCGACGAGCGAGCCGAACCTCGCCTGACGTTTGCTACCCGAGTGATAGACGATGCTTTTTTCTACCGTCAGTTCCTCAACGGGTACATGCCATTCTGTGGCCGCCGCGGTGAGCAACATCGCTCGGGCCTTGCCCCCAGCCTCGCGAAGCTGCATCCAGGAATTGGCCATGGCCGAGCTGCCGCCGGTTCCCTGTATGGTGCCGAAGGCGAGATTGGCGTAGCGCTTGGCATCGGCGGGAGCGCTCTCGACGCGCACCCGAGACCAATCGGCATCGAGTTCTTCGGCAACTACGGTGGCGATACCGGTGTAGGCGCCCTGGCCCATTTCGACATGCTTGGCGATCACCGTCACGCTGTTATCCGCGCCGATACGCAGGAAGGCATTCGGCGTAAAGAGCGCGCCAGCCGAAGGCGCAGCCATGGCGGCCGCACGCCGCGTAGGTCCAGCCCATTCAAATCCGATGGTGAGCGCCATCGCAGTAACCGTGCCGGCACCTTTGAGGAATGCGCGCCGCGTTGCTTGCCCTGGGGCAACGGTTTCGGTGGCCATGCTTATGCCTTGATGGACTGTGCCGCGGCATGAATTGCCGCGCGGATACGAGAATACGTGGCGCAGCGGCAAATGTTGCCGCTCATGGCGCCATCGATGTCGGCGTCCGTCGGCGATGCATTCTTTTCAAGCAGTGCGGTTGCGGACATGATCTGGCCGGATTGGCAATAGCCGCATTGGGGCACCTGAAGCTCGATCCAGGCCGCTTGAACCGCCTTAGCTGGCTTGCTCTGAAGGCCCTCGATTGTGGTGATGTGTCGACCGCCGACCGCCGACAATGGCATAACGCAGGAACGGATCGCCTGGCCGTCCAAGTGGACCGTACACGCACCGCATAGCGCCATGCCGCAACCAAACTTGGTTCCAGGCAGGCCGGCGACTTCGCGCACGGCCCACAACAGGGGCATATTCGGGTCGGCATCCAGCGTGGTGGGTTTGCCGTTGAGTACGAAGGATGTCGACATGAATGACTCCCAACTGGGATTTGTGCCCTAGACGTCGAGATTCATGACCGCGAGTGCATTCTTCTCGATGAACTCTCGCCGCGGCTCGACCTGATCGCCCATCAGCGTGGTGAAGATCTCGTCGGCGGCCACGGCATCCTCGATCCGCACCTGCATGAGCCGTCGCGTCTGCGGGTTGATCGTGGTCTCCCAAAGCTGCTCGGGATTCATTTCGCCCAGGCCCTTGTAGCGCTGTATCGATTGACCTTTGCGGGCCTGGTCGAACAGCCAGATCATGGCCTGCTTGAAAGCGCTGACGTCCTCGCGCTCGTTGCCGCGCCTGACGTAAGCGCCCTCGCCGATCAGGCCCGTGAGCGTGCGCGAGAGCTCGGCGATGCGCTGGTATTCGGCCGATTCGAAGAATTCCCGATGCAATAGCTTCTCACTCGTGAGGCCGTGCTCGGTCTTGCGCACGATGATGCGCGGTGCGTGGCCAGCGCCGCTCGCGCGCAGTTCAACTTGGAAATTGCGCCGACCGTCGCTGCGCGCATTGAGTTGGGTTTCGAGCGCGCCGATCCAGCCGCGCATGAAGTCGGGTTGATCGATGTCGCTTGCCCTGATCGCGGGCAGATAGATCAGCTGCTCGAGCAGGCGCTCATCGTAGCGACGCGACCAGCGACGGATGATGGCCTGAACCTCCATGTAGTGGCGCGCCAGCATTTGGAGCGCCGAGCCGCCCAGTGCCTGCGCGCTCGCATTGACGTACAGCGCGGCATTTTCCAGGGCGCTATTGAGCAGCATCGCATTGAGTTCGTTGTCGTCCTTGACGTAGATCTCCTGCTTGCCGCGCTTGACCTTGTACAGCGGCGGCTGCGCGATATAGATGTGGCCGCGTTCGATCAGCAACGGAATCTGCCGATAGAAGAAAGTCAGCAGCAGCGTGCGGATGTGCGAGCCGTCGACATCCGCGTCGGTCATGATGATCACGCGGTGGTAGCGCAGTTTGTCGATATCGAATTCTTCGCGACCGATGCCGCAGCCGAGCGCGGTGATCAGCGTGCCGACTTCGGCCGAAGACAGCATCTTGTCGAAGCGCGCCTTCTCGACGTTGAGGATCTTGCCCTTGAGCGGCAGGATCGCCTGCGTGCGCCGATCGCGACCCTGCTTGGCCGAGCCGCCGGCCGAGTCGCCCTCGACGATGAAGATCTCCGATAGCGCTGGATCCTTCTCCTGGCAGTCCGCGAGCTTGCCCGGCAGGCCCGCGATATCGAGCGCGCCCTTGCGGCGCGTCATCTCGCGCGCCTTGCGCGCGGCTTCGCGCGCCCGCGCGGCCTCGAGGATCTTGTTGACGATGGCGCGCGCCTCCTGCGGATGCTCGAGCAGGAACTCACCGAGCTTCTGCGCCACGGCGGTCTCGACCATGCCTTTGACTTCGGAGGAGACCAGCTTGTCCTTGGTCTGCGACGAGAACTTGGGATCGGGCAGCTTGATCGACAGAATCGCCGTGAGACCCTCGCGCGCATCATCGCCCGTGGTCGCGATCTTCTCCTTCTTGGCGCTCGATTGCTTCTCGATGTAGTCGTTCAGCGTGCGCGTGAGCGCGGCGCGAAAGCCCGAGAGGTGCGTGCCGCCGTCCTTCTGCGGAATATTGTTGGTGTAGCAGTACATGCTCTCCTGATAGGAGTCGTTCCACTGCAACGCTACTTCCACGGTCGCGGTGCCCTCCTGCGTGCGAAACCAGAACACCAAGTCATGGACGGGCGTGCGCGAGCGATTCAAATGCGCCACGAACGCCTTGAGGCCACCGTCGTGCTGGAATACGTCGGATTTGTTTTCGCGCTCATCGATGAGCTCGATGCGCACGCCGGAATTCAGGAACGACAGTTCGCGCAGGCGCTTGGCCAGCGTGTCGTAGTTGAACTGGATGTGGGTGAAGATCTGCGACGAAGGCTTGAAGCGGATGGTGGTGCCACGCTGCGTGGTCACGCCGACCACCGCCAGCGGCGCGGCTGGCTCGCCCAGATGGTATTCCTGGCGGTGAACGTGACCGTCGCGGCTTATCGTCAGCAACAGATAGTCCGATAGTGCGTTGACCACCGAAACGCCAACGCCATGCAGGCCGCCAGACACCTTGTACGAGACGTCATCGAATTTGCCGCCCGAATGCAGCACCGTCATGATCACTTCGGCAGCGGAGCGGCCCTCTTCGGTATGGATATCCACGGGGATGCCGCGGCCGTTGTCCGAGACCGTGACCGACTCATCGGCGTGTACGGTCACCACGACCCGGTCGCAAAAGCCCGCCAGCGACTCGTCTACCGAGTTATCGACAACCTCGAAAACCATATGGTGCAGACCACTGCCGTCATCGGTGTCACCGATGTACATCCCGGGTCTTTTGCGCACTGCATCAAGGCCCTTTAAGACTTTGATTTTACTGGAATCGTAGACGTCTGTCGCTGTCATAGCGAGGCTCTTGAATTCATGCGTTCATTATAGCCTTTTGACGCTTCCTTGTTCCACGTGAAACACCGCGTCGGGCACGCCAAGCAGCGTGTCCTCCGGATGTAGTGCCGTCACGACCAGTTGGGCGCCGAGACTGCAAAGGGTCTGCAGCAGAGCGTCGGTCCGGCCGGCATCAAGTTCGGCAGCCGGGTCATCAAGCAGCAACGTCGGCGTTCGGCCCGCGGACTGTGCGATGTAGCGGGCCATGGCTATCGCCATGGCCATGCCGAGCAGCTTTTGCTGGCCGCGAGAGACTACCTCGCGCGCCGCACGGCCTTCGATGCGCAGGTTGACTTCAAATCGATGTGGCCCGACGCAGGTCAAACCCCGCTCGCGATCGCGCGCTCGATGGGCTTGCAGCGACTCGCTGAGACTCAGCTCGCGACTCCAGCCTTGGAAAAAGCCCAGCGAGGCCTCTACGGCCCCTAGGCTCTGCAGCACGTCCGCCCAGTCAGATTGCAGGGCGCCCATAAGTCGTGAGCGCGCCGCGGTCAAAATCTCGCCGAAACGAATCAGTTCACCATCCCACAGCGCTTCGTCGGCGCCGGTCTGCAGCGCAGCGTTACGCTGCTTCAAGGCCCGGGTATAACCCTGCCACTGGCGAACGAAGCCTGGTTCCACGTGGAACACTGCCCAATCGAGCCAGCGGCGGCGCTGCGCCGGCCCGTCCTCGACCAGCCGGTGAATGCCCGGATCAATCACTTGCACCGGAAACACTTCCGATAGCTCGACGCGGGAGGCTGCCGGCAGCCCGTCGATGCGGATCTGCGGCGCGTGATCACGGTCGCATTCGATGCCGATGGTGTGGCCGGGCTCAGGGGCCGTGCGTCCCTGGATCCAGAGCCGCGGTGCGCTGTGGCGGATGAGTTGTTCGGAATGTCGGGTTCGGAATGAACGTCCGCGGCCCAGCAGGTAGATGGCCTCGAGCAGCGAGGTCTTACCTGAGCCGTTGTCGCCGCTGATCAGATTCAGGCGCGGATCCAGCACTAAATCGGCCCGCTGGAGACAGCGCAGATCCTCCAGGCGCAGTTCGGCCAGGCTCACGGCTAAGCGGCTCAGAGCCGCATCGGCATGACGACGTATTTGACGCTGACATTTCCGGGCGCGCGGATCAAACAGCTGCTGTTGGCGTCGGTGAGCCCGACTTCCACCGTCTCGGTGTCTACGGCCGCCAGCGCGTCGAGCAGGTAACTGACATTGAAGCCGATTTCGATCTCCTCGCCGCTGAAATTCACTTCGAGTTGATCTTCGGCTTCTTCCTGTTCGGGGTTATGCGCCTGGATGGTCAGCAGGCCGGGAGCAAAGGTTAGCCTCACGCCGCGGTACTTTTCGTTGGATAGGATTGCCGTGCGCTGCAATGCCGCTCGCAGCGCATCACGGCCGGCGGTCATGATCCGCGGTGGTTCGGCCGGAATGACGCGACCATATTCTGGGAACTTGCCGTCAATGAGCTTGGAAGTGAAGCGAACCTCGCCAATCTGGACGCGAACGTGATTAGTTCCAATCGCGACTTCGATTTCGCCTTGCCCGTCGAGCAACCGTTGCAGTTCCAGCACGCCTTTGCGCGGCAGGATGATCTGCGTTAATTCCCTCGCCTTGCCCTCGAGCGCCACCTCGCACCAGGACAGCCGATGACCATCGGTGGCGACGGCGCGCAGTACCTCGCCATTGGTCTCGAGCAAGGTCCCGTTGAGGTAGTAGCGCACGTCCTGCTGTGCCATGGCGAAATGGGTTTTATCGATCAGTCGGCGGCAGTCCTGGGCACGGATCGAGACGGTCTGCTGTGCATTGATCTCATCGATGACCGGAAACTCCGCCGCCGGCAGGCTCGAGAGCGTGAAGCGACTGCGCCCGCCCCGCAGCACGACCCGTTCTCCCTCGCGCGTGGCGGTGACCTGGCTCTTCTCCGGCAGCGTGCGGATGATATCGAGCAGCTTGCGGCCCGGAACCGTGATATCGCCGGGTTGTGTTACGGTCACTTCGGCGGCGGCGACCAGTTCGACTTCCAGATCCGTTCCCGTTATGCGCAATCGGTTTTCGCGCGCGCTGAGCAAAACGTTCGACAGGATCGGCATCGTTTGTCGTCGTTCGACCACGCCGATGACACTCTGCAGCGCCTCGAGCAGATGTTCGCGTGTCGCGGAGACTTTCATAGTGCCTGCGGATCCTCTGTCTCTTAGTGTTCTTTCTTAAGAAAGGTCAATGATAGATATTAAGCCTGTGAATAGCGCGCATAACAGCGCGCCCGGAACTTTCGCCGCCCAATGCCAGCATTCGCGTGGTCTCGCTGCGGCGAACAACTGCGCTTGCTGCCTGTGTGCGAGGTGTGGGTAACCTTATCCACATTCTTCTGCACAGCAAATACACGTCAGCCCGTCAGGGTTCTCAACAGGTTTGAATAATCCTCCTGAATGCGCTGCTCGAGGTCGCGCAGCTCCTTGATGCGCTTGCAGGCATGCATCACCGTGGTGTGATCGCGGCCGCCGAACGCATCACCGATTTCAGGCAGGCTGTGGCTGGTGAGTTCCTTCGCCAGCGCCATGGCCACCTGCCGCGGGCGCGCGACCGAGCGGCTGCGGCGCTTGGAAAGCAGATCCGCCACGCGAACCTTGTAGTAGTCGGCGACGGTTTTCTGAATATTTTCCACCGTAATCAGCCGCGCCTGCAGCGACAGCAGATCCTTGAGCGCTTCCTTGGTGAATTCGAGTGTGATCGGATGGCCGGTGAAGCGTGAGTTCGCAATCACGCGACGCAGCGCACCCTCGAGTTCGCGCACGTTGGAGCGAATGCGCTTGGCGATGAAAAATGCCACTTCCTCCGCAAGTTCGATGCCTACCGCCTGCGCCTTGCCGATCAGGATCGCCACACTGGTTTCGAGCTCCGGTGGCTCGATGGCCACCGTCAGTCCCCAGCCAAAGCGCGATTTGAGTCGCTCCTCCAGCCCGTCGACCTCGCGCGGATAGCGATCGCAGGTCAGGATCACCTGGTGCTGACCCTCGAGCAGGGCATTGAAGGTGTGGAAGAATTCCTCCTGCGAATGCTCCTTGCCGGCGAAAAACTGGATGTCGTCGATCAGCAGCGCATGCAGCGAGCGGTAGGAAGTCTTGAAGTCATTGATTCGATTGTGCTGCAGCGCTCGGACCATGTCGCTCACGAAGCGCTCGGAGTGCACATAGGCCACACGCGCTTCCTTGTCGCGCTCCAGGATCAGATGCCCGATGGCATGCATCAAATGCGTCTTGCCCAAGCCGACTCCGCCGTAAATGAACAATGGGTTGTAAGCGCGCCCCGGATTGCCCGCCACCTGCAGCGCTGCGGCTTTGGCGAAGTGATTGCTCTTGCCTTCGACGAAGCTGTCGAAGGTGAAGTTGGCGTTGAGCGCCACTCCGACCGCGTTGGGTGCGTTCTTCAAAACGTGCACCGCAGCGATGGGCAGATCGTCGAGGGCCGGTCGCGATCCGACTTCCACGGTGATCATGGACGGCTCGGCAATGCCGCGCTCGCGCAGCAGCACCGGGATGCGTCCGAGCAGGTTGCTGCGCACCCAGTCGACCACGAAGCGATTGGGGGCGAGCAGGCGCAGGGCGCCATCGGCTTCCACTGATTGCAGCGGCCGCACCCACGTGTTGAACTGCTGTTCGGGCAGCTCGTTTTCGAGCGCGCTGACGCAGCGCGACCACAACGACGCATTCAAGACCAGGCTCCGGGAAAAGGGCCGAGAGTCTATACCGAGCCGATGACGGCCAGGAAGCGGTTGTGTTGACACGCCGACCACCGCTGCGTACCCTGCCGACCCATTTTTCGTTCAGTTTTCAGGGCCTTGAAATCATGAAACGTACGTACCAGCCGAGTAAGGTGCGCCGAGCACGCACGCATGGATTTCGGGCCCGCATGGCCACGAAGAACGGCCGCGCGGTCTTGGCTCGCCGACGCGCCAAGGGCCGCAAGCGCCTGAGTCCGTAAGAGCGGCCCAAGAGGGGGCCCAAGAGGGTGATAATGGCCGGGCGAGCGCGATCCGCCCCCGCGCAGCCTTTGAGCTTCCCGCCCGCGCGGCGCTTGCGAAAACCGGGCGAATTCAAGCGGGTTTATGCCACGGGCCGGCGAATGGGTAATGAGTTCTTCACGGTCAATACGCAGCCCAATGAACTCACCGCGGCTCGGCTCGGCATGTCGGTGGCGGTGCGCGCGATGGGCAACGCGGTCGAGCGCAACCGTGTGCGCCGCATGATCCGGGAGAGTTTTCGCCTGAATCAGTCGATCATCCCGGCACTGGACATCGTCATCGGCGTACGCGCCGCTGCGCGCAGCGCCGAGCCCGCCCAACTGCGCCTGAGCCTTGAGCGACTTTGGCAAAAATTGACGTTATTACATTCGTGAGCACGCTCATTAAATTTCTAATTCGTGCCTACCAGCTGACGTTGAGCCCGCTGCTCGGGCCGCGATGCCGCTTCTATCCTTCCTGCTCGCAGTACGCGTTGCAGGCGGTGTGTACGCACGGCAGCCTACGCGGCAGCCTGCTGGCGTTGCGCCGGCTATCGCGCTGCCACCCCTGGCATGGCGGTGGCTACGATCCGGTGCCCCTAGCTTCAATCGACCACCGCACCCGAACAGGCCCACCACGTCCATGACCGCTAATCTTCGAATGTTCCTGTGGGCGCTGGTCGGCATGGCGCTGTTTGTGAATTACCAGACCTGGGTGCGCGACTATCCGAGCCTCGCGCCGTCCACGGCGACGCACGCCGAGGGCTCGCCAGCGGCCGGGCTCGACAGCAGCGCGCCGACCGCGCGTGTCCCGGCGACGACCGTGCCTGCCAGCGCCCCCGCTGTCGAGCACGCGGCCACGGCGGCGCCGGCGGCTCAGAGCCTGGTGGAGGGCGCCGCGGCCTCCCTAAGCGCCGGTCACGTGTCTGTGCGCACCGATGTCCTCGACGTTGAGGTCAGTCTGGCCGGCGGCGAACTCGAGCGGGTCGATCTGCCGGCCTATCCGCTGGCCAAGAACACGCCCAACGTACCGTTCCGGCTGCTCAATCGCGACGGCGCCGATTCGCTGTTCGTGGTGCAGAGCGGGCTCGCGGGCACGAGTGAGGAGCTCGCCCCGACGCACCAGGCGCCCATGACCGCCGACGTGCAGGAGCTGCGGCTCATGCCGGGCCAGGATGAGCTCCGGCTGCCTCTGCACTGGAGCGACGGGCATGGCGTGACGGTCACCAAGACGCTGATCTTCCATCGTGGCGATTACCAGATCGGTCTCGAGTATGAGATCCATAACGGCGGCGGTGCGCCTTGGACCTTCGCGCCGTATGAGCAGATCCTGCGCTACAACACGCCAATCGAGCGCTCGTACTTCCGTGTCGACAGCTATGCCTTCAAGGGCCCGGCGATTTCGGACGGTAAAAAATTCCAGAAGCTCGATATCACCAAGGGTGCGAACCTCGACCAGAGCGTTACCGCCGGTTGGATCGCCGCACTGCAGCAGCATTTCCTGGCCGCGGTGGTGCCGCCCAGCGATATCCCCTATCGCTTTGCGCTCAAGACCCAGGGCAATGAATTCCTGCTCTCGGCGACCGGCCCCAGCCAGAGCGTGCCGGCCGACGGCAGCGCCACGGTGAAGGCAAATATATGGGTCGGCCCCAAGCTGCAGGCACAACTCGATCAGGTCGGCCCCAAGCTCAGCCTGGTGACCGACTACGGTAAGTTGAGCGTGTTGTCGACGCCGTTGTTCTGGCTGCTCGATCGCGTGCACCGCGGGGTCGGCAACTGGGGCTTTACGATCATCATCGTGACACTGCTGCTCAAGCTGCTGTTCTATCCGCTCTCGGAGGCCAGCGGCCGCTCGATGGCGAAGATGAAGGCGCTCGCGCCGCGGCTGAACAGTCTGCGCGAGACCTACAAGGATGATCGTGAGAAGCTCAATCGCGGCATGATGGAGCTCTACCAGCGCGAGAAGGTCAATCCGCTCGCGGGCTGCCTGCCGATGGTGATCCAGATCCCGGTGTTCCTGGCCTTTTACTGGGTGCTGCGCGACAGCGTCGAGATTCGCCAGGCGCCGTTCATTTTCTGGATCAACGACCTGTCCTCGCGCGACCCGTTTTTCGTGCTGCCAGCCGTCATGGCGGCCGCGATGTTCGTGCAATACAAGCTCAATCCGCAGGTCGTCGATCCGATGCAGCAGAAGGTGTTCATGTTCATGCCGATAGCCATGTCGGTCACCTTCGCGTTCTTCCCTGCCGGTCTGGTGCTCTACTGGGTCACCAACACAGTGCTATCGATCCTGCAACAGTGGAACATCAACCGCCGTATCGAGGCCCAGGGCCGCTCGAAGCGGTGAGCGCCGACACCATCGTCGCGGCCGCGACGCCGCCGGGGCGCGGCGGCATCGCGATCGTAAGACTGTCGGGGCACAAGGTGCCCGCAATCGCCACCACGCTGCTCGGCGCGCTGCCGGCCCCAAGGCTCGCGACCCGCGCGAGCTTTCTCGATGAAGCGGACGGTGCGATCGACACCGGGATCGCGCTGTATTTTCCGGCGCCGCATTCCTATACCGGCGAGCACGTGCTCGAGCTGCAGGGCCACGGAAGTCCGGTGGTTGTGGAAGCGCTGATCGGGCGCGCAGTGGCGCTCGGCGCGCGGCGTGCGCAGCCGGGAGAGTTCACGCAGCGGGCCTACCTGAACGGCAAGCTCGATCTGGCGCAGGCCGAGGCGGTTGCGGATCTCATCGACGCAGCGTCCGAGGCGGCGGCCCGCGCTGCGCTGCGTTCACTCGAAGGGGAATTCTCGGTCCAGGTGCGCTCGCTCGGCACAGCGCTCGCAGCATTGCGGGTGCAGGTGGAGGCCGCGATCGACTTTGCGGAAGAGGAAATCGAGGTCCTGCCCGACCTCGCACTGCGCGAGCAGCTCGAGGCCGCAGTGCGGCAGCTCGCGGCGCTGCGAGCGATAAGCGGGCAGGGGCGGCTGCTGACCGAGGGCATGACGATCGTGATCGCCGGCCCCCCCAACGCCGGCAAATCCACCTTGCTCAATCGCCTGGCCGGCCATGAGGCGGCTATCGTGACGCCGCTGCCGGGCACCACGCGCGACGTGCTGCGCGAGCGCATACAGCTCGACGGCATGCCCTTGCACCTGCTCGACACCGCCGGATTGCGCGCGCAGCCTGGAGACGCCATCGAAGCCGAGGGCATCCGTCGCGCCGAGGCCGCCCTGGCACGAGCCGATCGCATCCTGTTCGTGATCGATGCCGCTGCCGACCCCGGCGCGAGCGCCTATGAGGCCGAGCGCGCGCGGCTACCCGCGCAGGTGCCGGTGACGCTGGTATTCAACAAGATCGATCTGTGCGTGCCAGCAGTGGGGCGCCCGGCCGCCGGCATCGACTCGATCCGCGTGTGCGCACGCACCGGCGAAGGTCTCGAGACGCTACGGAGCCACCTCAAGGCGCGCATGGGATTTGCGCACGGTGGAGAGGGTGCGATCTCGGCCCGTGCGCGCCACCTGGAGGGGCTCGCGCGCTGCGCCGGCCATCTGCATGCTGCGGTGCAGCAACTGGCGCAGCGATGCGCACGCGAGCTGGTCGCTGAAGAGCTGCGGCGAGCGCAGTTGGCACTGGGCGAGATCATCGGCAGCGAGAGTTCCGATGAGCTGCTCGGCAGGATCTTCGGCTCTTTCTGCATCGGCAAATGAGCGCCGTAACGGTAATGAACCAATAGCGATACAGTGATTGGCTTAAAGGCCAATCGTCGTAGTTAAACCGACACAATCGATAAGCAAAGCGCATGACATTTGCTTGTCCCATAGACCGATCGCACACTCGAGCGATGCGCTTTTCCAAGACCTTCGATGTCATTGTCGTTGGCGGCGGGCATGCCGGCACCGAGGCCGCCCTGGCCGCCGCGCGCATGGGCTGCCAGACGCTGCTGCTGACCCAGAACATCGAGACCCTTGGAGCCATGAGCTGCAACCCCGCCATCGGCGGTATCGGCAAAGGCCATCTGGTGCGCGAAATCGACGCGCTGGGCGGCGCGATGGCGCGCGCCGCCGACCAGGCCGGCATCCAGTTTCGGACCCTGAATGCCAGCAAGGGGCCGGCCGTGCGGGCTACCCGCGCACAGGCGGATCGGCAGCTGTACAAAAAGGCGATTCGCAGCCTGCTCGAGCATCAGCTTGGGCTTGCCATCTTTCAGCAGGAAGCCGCGAGCCTCAACATACAGGGGGGCCGGGTACTCGGTGTCACAACGATCACCGGCATCGTGCTCGAAGCCCCAAGCGTGATACTGACCGTAGGTACTTTTCTGGCCGGCCGGATTCATCTGGGGCTCGAGCACTACCAGGCCGGCCGCGCGGGCGATGCGCCGGCGCTTAAGCTCGCCGCGCAGCTGCGTGAGATCGCCCCGCGTACTGGGCGGCTCAAGACCGGAACGCCGCCGCGTATTGATGGCCGCAGCATCGACTCTACGGCGCTGGCCGTGCAGCACAGCGATCAGCCGTTGCCGGTGTTCTCGTTTCTGGGCCGCGCGCGCGAACACCCGCGACAGCTGCCCTGCCATATCACGGCCACCAACCAGCGCACCCACGAGATCATTCGCGCAGCCTTTGATCGCTCGCCCCTGTTCACGGGCCGTATCGAAGGCGCCGGCCCGCGCTATTGCCCCTCGGTCGAGGACAAGGTCCACCGCTTCGCCGACAAGAGCTCGCACCAGATATTCATCGAGCCGGAAGGCCTCGATACCCCGGAGATCTACCCCAATGGGATCTCGACCAGTTTGCCGTTCGACGTGCAATGGCAGTTTGTGCGCAGCATCCGCGGCTTCGAGCAGGCTCACCTGACCCGGCCCGGCTATGCCATCGAATACGATTTCTTCGACCCGCGCGACCTCAAGTCCTCGCTCGAGACCAAGACGGTCGCGGGCCTGTTCTTCGCCGGGCAAATCAACGGCACCACCGGCTACGAGGAAGCCGCAGCGCAGGGGATGTTGGCCGGCATCAACGCCAGCCTCTGCCAGCGCGCCGCGGCGCCCTGGATCCCGAAGCGCTCGGAGGGCTATATCGGCGTGCTGGTGGACGATCTGGTCACGCGCGGCACCGCCGAACCTTACCGCATGTTCACGAGCCGCGCCGAGCACCGGCTGCTGCTGCGCGAGGACAACGCCGATGCGCGCCTGACGCCGATCGGGCGTGAGCTCGGACTCATCGATGATGAACGCTGGCGGCTGTTCGAGGACAAGCGCCGTGCCATCGACACCGAGTTCTCGCGCCTCGAGCAGCGTCGCTTCAAGCCCGGCCAGATACCGCCGGAGTGGGCGGCGCGCGTGCTCGGCGGGGCCGCCCCGGCGCGCGATGTGGGCGCGTTCGAATTATTGCGCCGGCCGGAGGTCAGCTATCCGGCGCTGCTGGAGCTGGTGGGCGAGGCGAGCACAAGCGGGCCCGATGGCGCAGCGCTCGACGATCGACTGATGCCGCAGGTACAGCGTGATATCGAAGTGCGCGCCCGTTACGCCGGCTATATCGAGCGGGCACAGCAGGAGATCGAGCGGACGCAGGCGCACCAGGATACGCTGCTGCCCGGTGATCTGGATTACGCCACGCTCGCCGGACTGTCTAATGAAGTACGGCAGGTGCTCATGCAGATCCGCCCGGCCACCGTTGGCCACGCGGCGCGCGTACCCGGCATCACGGCGGCGGCCGTGTCGATCCTGCTGGTGCATCTGCGGCGGCACAGCACGCGCGTGGCCTGATAACATGGGCGAAAAGCCTATTAAGGAGCGGGTCTATGGAAACGGCAGCGCAGCTGTTGCGTCACAAGGGTGGTGTGATTCACAGCGTCGATCCGGAAGCGCCGGTGCTCGATGCCATACGGCTCATGGCGGAGCATTCCATCGGCGCGCTGCTGGTCATGGAAGGAGAGCGGCTGGTCGGCGTGGTGTCGGAGCGCGACTATGCGCGCAAGGTGATCCTGCTCGGCTACGCCTCGAGCGGGACACCGGTCCGGCAGATCATGAGTTCGCCGGTCATAATGGTTCGCCCCGACCAGACGCTGCGTGAGTGCATGCAGCTCATGACGGAAAAGCGCGTGCGGCATCTGCCGGTGGTCGATCGCGAGCACGTGCTCGGGGTGCTCTCGATCGGCGACCTGGTGCGGGCGACGCTCGAAGAGCAGCAGCAGACCATCGAGGAGCTCGAGCGTTATATTCGCAGTTGAATCACTTGCGCCAGAACGTGGGCGTGAGCAGTACGGCGAAAGTGATGATCTCGACGCGCCCGAGGAACATGCCTGCAATGCAGATCCAGCTCTGGAAATCGTTCAGCGCGCTGTAATTGCCGGCGGGTCCCACCAGGTTCAGCCCCGGGCCGGCGTTGTTGATGCAGGCCACGATCGCCGACAGCGCCGACATGAAGTCCAATCCCGAGATCAGCAGCGCGAAGGTCAATACGGCGATGGTGATGAAGTACAGGAAGATGAAGGCCAGCACCGAATAGACCACACCGTTCGGCACCGCCTGGCCGGAGATCTTCAGCGGCATGACCGCCTGCGGATGGACCAAGGTGAACATCTCGCGCAGCGACTGCTTGAACAGGATCAGTGAGCGGAACATCTTGATCCCACCGCCGGTCGAGCCGGTACTGGCGCACAGACAACTCAGGAACAGCATCCACATCGGGGCAAATATCGGCCAGCTGCCGTAGTCGGTGCTGACGAAGCCGCTGTCGGTGGCCAGCGAGATCACGTTGAACGCCGCGTAGCGCAGCGAGCCGAAAAAATCGGCGTAGACGTTCTTGATCTCGAGGAACACGGCGATGGCGATGCAGCTGCCGAGGATCAGCAACAGCATCCAGCGCGCTTCCGGGTCGCGGCGATAGACATCGAAGTTGCCCTTGCGCAGCGCGATGAAATGCGTTGCGAAGTTCATGGCCGCGATCAGCATGAAGATCATCAGCACGAACTCGATCATCGGTGAATGGAAATAGCCGATGTTGGCATCGTGGGTGGAGAAGCCGCCCAGCGCCAGGGTCGAGAACGCATGGCAGATGGCATCGAACATCGACATGCCGGCAGCCCAGAGCGACAGCGCGCAGGCGGCGGTCAGGCCCGCATAGACCGCGCCGAGGGTCTTTGCGGTCTCGGTGATGCGCGGCGCGAGCTTGGCGTCCTTGACTGTGCCGGGAGCGCCGGCGCGATACAACTGCATGCCGCCGACGCCGAGCAAGGGCAGGATGGCGACGGCGAGCACGATGATCCCCATGCCGCCCAGCCAGCTCAAACTGTGGCGCCACATGTTGATCGAGTGCGGCAGCACATCGATGCCGCTGAGCTGCGTGGCGCCCGTGGTCGACAATCCGGACATGGTCTCGAAATAGGCACGCGTGAAGCCCAAGCCCGGCATGTCGATCAGCAGCGGCGCCGTGGCCACGGCCGCGATCGTCAGCCAGCTGACCGTGACCAGCAGATACGCATCGCGCGGCTTGAGGTCGTAGCGATAGCGCCGCGTGGCTATGCGCAGCACCAGCCCGCCGGCCACGCTGATGGCAGCGCCAATCAGAAAACCGCGCATCGGCGCGATCTCGCCATAGAGCAGCGCGGTCACGATCGGCAGCAGGAAATACAGTGCGAACCAGGCGAGCAGCGAGCCGAAGATGTTCAGTACCCCGAGCAGCGAGCGCATCGTGATCTAGCTGTCGCTCTGGAACAAGCGCGAGACCGCATCGATATGCCGGCGGTCGGACAGGAAGATGATCACGTGATCTTCGGCCTCGATCATGGTGTCGTGGTGCCCCATGATCACGCTATCGCCGCGCACGATCGCGACGATGCTTGCCCCCTGTGGCAGCACGATTTGCTCGACCTGGCGTCCGATCACGCGCGAACGACTCTGCGTTCCGTGCACCACCGCCTCGATGGCTTCGGCCGCGCCGCGCCGCAGCGAGTGCACGCGCACCACATCGCCGCGGCGCACGTGGGCGAGCAGCGAGCCGATCGTGATCGTCTGCGGCGAGATGACGATGTCGATGCTGTGACCTTCCATGAGCTGGCCGTAGGAAGGCCGGTTGATCAGCGCCATGACGCGCCGCGCGCCGAGTCGCTTGGCCAGCATCGCCGAGAGCACATTGGCTTCCTCGGAGTTGGTCAGCGCCGCGAACACATCAGCGCTGTCGATGTTCTCCTCGACCAGCAGTTCCTCGTCCGCGGCATCGCCGTTGAGTACGATCGTGTTCTCGAGAATTTCGGAGATCCGCCGCGCGCGGCGTGGATCGCGCTCGATCAGCTTCACCTGGTTGCTCTTCTCGAGCGTGCGCGCGAGGCGCAGACCGATATTGCCGCCGCCGGCGATGACCAGGCGCCGCACGGGATCCTCGCTGCGGCGCAGTTCCGCCATGACGCGACGCAGATCGTCCGAGGCGGCGACGAAGAATATTTCATCGTGCTCCTCGATGACGGTATCTCCGGCCGCCGGCACCAGCCGATCGTTGCGATAGATCGCGGCGACCCGCGTTTCGGTGTCGGGCAGGTGTTCGCGCAGCTCGCGCAGCTCGCGCCCGACCAGCAGACCGTCGCGGCGTGCGCGAACGCCGACCAGCTGCACGCGTCCATCGGCGAAGTCGACCACCTGCAGTGCGCCTGGGTAAGACAGCAGCCGCGCGATATACTCGGTGACCAGTTGCTCGGGACTGATCCAGACGTCGACCGCGAGCGCGCCTTCGGTAAACAGCTGCTCGCGCGCGGTGTATTCCGGCGCGCGGATGCGCGCGATCTTGGTCGGCGTGCGGTACAACGCATGCGCGATCTCGCAGGCGACGATGTTGACTTCATCGCTGTTGGTCAGCGCGACCAGAATATCGGTGTCGGCGATGCCGGCGCTCTCGAGCACGGTCGGATAGGCGCCGTTGCCGGCCACCGCGCGAATGTCGAGGCGGTCCTGCAGGTCGCGCAGCACGTCCTCGTTGGTGTCCACGACCGTGACTTCGTTGGCCGGCTCGCGCGAGAGGTGGTACGCCGCCGTGCGTCCGACCTGACCGGCTCCCAGAATCAGGATTTTCATCAGCCCGTGCGCTCCGAAGATCTCTACATCACTTCAAGGTTTGCATATTGCAGCATGAGCCATTTGGAGCCCTGCTGCTCGAAATTGACCTGCACGCGCGCATGCGGACCCTGGCCTTCGATGTTCAGCACCGTGCCCTCGCCGAACTTGCCGTGGCGCACGCGCGTGCCCAGACGCATGCCGCCGCCGAGGACCTCGGACAATGGCGTCTGCCACAGTGCGCCGCCGTTGTGTCCGCGGCCGTTGTGTGTGTCGGTGGCTGGCGCCTGCGACAGACGCATGCGCGGGCGCACTTCCTCGATCAATGCCGGCGGCAGCTCCTGGATGAAGCGCGACGGCGCGTTGTGGCTGTCGACGCCGTGCAGCCGCCGCTGCTCGGCATAGGTGAAATACAGCTGCCGCATCGCCCGCGTCATGCCGACGTAGCACAGCCGGCGCTCCTCCTCGAGTCCCTCGAGGTCGTTGATCGAGCGCTGATGCGGAAACAATCCGTCCTCCATGCCGCTCAGGAACACCAGCGGAAACTCCAGGCCCTTGGCGGTATGCAGCGTCATCATCTGCACGCAGTCGTCGGCGCGCGTGCCCTGGCCTTCGCCGGATTCGAGCACGGCATGAGCCAGGAAACTCTGCAATGGCGAGCCATCGCCGTCGGGGTCGAAACCGCGCGCGGCACTGACCAGCTCGAGCAGGTTCTCGACCCGTGCCTCGCCGCGGTCGGCCTTGTCCTTCTGATGGTGCTCGATGAGCCCGCTGTGTTGGATCACGTGGTCGACCTGCTCGTACAAGGGCAGGTTGGCGATGGCCGCACTCAGGCGTTCGATGAGCTGCTGGAAGCCGAGCAGCGCGTTCGCGGCGCGTCCGAGCGATCCGTCGCAGGCGGTCGCGGCGGCACGCCACAATGAGCTGCCCGCCCCGCGCGCGGCCTCGCGAATCGCGTCGATGGTGCGCGCGCCGATGCCGCGTGACGGCAGATTTACCACGCGCTCGAACGAGGCGTCATCGTCGCGGTTGGCGATGAGCCGCAGATACGCCAGCGCGTCCTTGATCTCCGCGCGCTCGAAGAAGCGCAGGCCGCCGTAGACGCGATAGGGCAGGCGCGCGCTGATCAGCGCCTCCTCGAAGGTGCGCGACTGCGCGTTGGAGCGATACAGGATCGCGATCTCGCGCCGCAGGCCACCGCGCTGCGTCCAGTCGAGGATCCGCGTGACCACGAAGTCGGCCTCGTCGCGCTCGTTGTACGCGGCGAACAGCCGCACCGGCGCGCCGCGCGCGCCGCTGGTCCATAGCGTCTTGCCCAGACGAGCGGAATTGTTGGCGATCAGCGCATTGGCGGCCTCGAGGATCGAGGCGGTGGAGCGGTAGTTCTGCTCCAGGCGGCACAGCTTGGCCTGCGGGAAGTCGTCGCGGAATTTGTGCAGGTTCTCGACCCGTGCGCCGCGCCAGCGATAGATCGACTGGTCGTCATCGCCGACCACGAACGGCGCGCCCTCGGAGCCCACCAACAGCCGGATCCAGGCGTACTGAATGGCGTTGGTATCCTGGAACTCATCGACCAGCACGTGCCGGAAGCGCGAGCGATAGTGGTGCAGCAGCGCAGGCGTGTCGCGCCAGAGTTCGTAGGCGCGCAGCAGCAGCTCGGCGAAATCGATGACCCCCGAGCGCGCGCAGTTTTCTTCGTATTGCGCATAGAGCTTGATCATCTGCGCTTCGGTGGCGTCGATGCCGGTCTTGAGGTGCGTTGGCCGCCGGCCTTCATCCTTGTGCTTGTTGATGAAGTACTGCACTTCGCGCGGTATCCAGCGGTTCTCGTCCAGCTGCTGCGACTTCAGCAGTCTTTTGATCAGGCGCAGCTGATCCTCGGCATCGAGGATCTGAAAGCTCTGCACCAGGCCGGCTTCACGCCAATGCATTCGCAGCAGCCGGTGCGCGATCCCGTGGAAGGTGCCGAGCCACAGCGCGCTGCCCGGCATGCCGAGCAGCTGCTCGACCCGCCCGCGCATCTCCGCCGCCGCCTTGTTGGTGAAGGTCACGGCCAGCACGCCGTGCGGCGAGACCCCCTCGGTCGTGATCAGCCAGGCGATGCGGTGGGTCAGCACACGCGTCTTGCCGCTGCCGGCGCCGGCCAGAACCAGCACCGGCCCCATTGGGGCGGTCACGGCCTCGCGCTGTGCATCGTTCAGGGGATTGAGGATAGGTGAGAGGTCCATGCGGGCGGCGAATTCTACCCGCTCACCAGCGATTGCGCAGATCCCGCAGCGCCAGGAAAACCGCGCGCGGCGTCGGCTCGGAGCGCATTGCCGGGCGCGTCTGCTGCAGTCCGGCGATGATTTCGGGGCGGTCGAGTCGGAAGAAGACATTGACCTGCTTCTCCTCACCCAAGGTCAGGATGGGCATGTCTGCGGCCGCCAGGCCGGTGACACGTTGCACGAGCTCGCGTGCGGCCTGGTTCGAGGGCTCGCGATCGAGCGTGAAGCCGAGGTTACGCAGCAGATATTCGTGCCCTGGGAATACGCGCGTCGCCGCGGGCAGCCGCGACAAGCAGTCCGCAAAGCTCTCGTACAGCAGCTGCGGATCCCCGCCGTGGATGCAATTGCCGACGCCGGCATTGAACAGAGTGTCGCCTGAGAACAGCGCCGGCGGCTGCGCACCGAGCCCTTGCGCGTACAGGCACAGATGCGCGCGGGTGTGGCCGGGCGTATCCAGGCAGCGCAATTGTACGCAGCGGCCCACGCGGACCAGCTCACCGCCGTTCAGACCGTGCGTGACGCCGCCGATGCGGCCCGCAGCCTCGGCATGGGCCAGCACGCTGGCACCGGTCTGCCGCACCAGCGCGGCGTTGCCGCCGGTGTGGTCGCCATGTTCATGGGTGTTGAAGATCTGGCGGATGGACCAGCGCATCTCCTGCGCACGGCGCAGGCAGGCCTGCCAGTTGAGCGGATCGATCGCCAGGGCCTCGCCGGTCTCGCCGCAGGCGACCAGGTAGTTGAAATTGCGGCCCTCATTGTCCGCCCAGACGCGCTCGATCAGCATGGCACACTCCCATAACAGATTGCTGCGGCAATACCTAGGTAATAATAAGCCGATGAAGCTCGCCGTGATCTGCGGCCGCTTGCCCCTGGAATTGGCCGCCGGCGTCAGGCTTGCGGAAAAATCCAGCGGCCAGTCGGCCTAGGCGTCGCCATCGAGAATCCCCAGGTCGATCAGCGCCTGGCGCGCCTCAACCAAGCCACGAACACGCACCGCGTGCATGCCCAGCTTCTGTGCCGCTTCGATGTTGAGTAAGTTGTCATCGAAAAAAAGCACCTGCGCAGGCCGGCACCCGAGTGATTCCAGCACATGCTCATAGGCGCCCCTGTCGGGCTTGATACGCCCGGTCAGGTGCGACACGAAGTGATTATCGAACGCCACGCCGAGCCCCATCTCATCGAGCACGCGCGGCCAGTGCAGAGGATTGCTGTTCGAGAGCAGCGCGCGCTGATAACGGCGCGGGATGCGCGCGAGCATCTCCAGTGTGCCGGGATACAATCCGGTCGGCCAGCCAATGAAGGAATCCAGAAACCGCTGCGGGTCGACGGCCAGACCAAACTCAGAAATTACGCCGGCAGCGAACTCAGGCGCATCGATCTGCCCGGTCTCAAACTGGCGTACCGGCACCGATAGCAGCCAGCGGCGCCAAAGCTCTTCAGCGCTAATCCTATTGCCCAGCCATTCGAGAATGATCTCGACGCCGCCGAGCTCCACCAGCACGCCACCGACGTCGAACAGCAAAACGCGGATGTCCGTTGTTGAAGAGCTCGTGTTCATCGTCGCTGTGGCGCAACTGGTTCCAATGGCTGCAGCGTGTATGCGGGCAGTATAAGCGGATCTACCTGTGGATTAGTGCGAACTGTGACGGGCCATAGCCCGTTGTCGCCCGGTGCGGGCCTACTCTGAGCGGCTTCGCCCACACTTTTGGAATTACCATGGCTTCACTCATTCACTGCATCTACGCCAGTGCCGACACGCGGGTCTTTGACGATGGCGAACTGCACGAGCTTTTGCAGCAAGCGCGTCTGCGCAATGCCCAGGCGCGTGTCAGCGGCATACTGCTATACACCACCGGCAGTTTCTTTCAGGTGCTTGAGGGCGAGGCCGAGGCTGTCGACGCGATTTTCGATCGCATCGCGCAAGACCCTAGGCATGAAAAGGTGACTGTCATTGTCCGCGAGCCCATTGCACAGCGTTCGTTCGAGGACTGGTCGATGGGATATGCGTCGGTCACCCGCAAGGAATTAAGACTGATCGTCGGACGAAACGACTTCTTTGATGATGGCAATTGCTATATCAACCTGGGCAACGGGCGCGCAAAGAAACTCCTTCGGGCTTTCGCTCAGGGCCGTTGGCGTACGCAATTGGATTCAGCCATAGCGGCTTAAGTGATGTCGTTCGAGGCTCACGATGAAGTCGCGTGTTTATCCGACCACGAGTAGAGCCGCCAATATTTTGGCGTGGCGCAAGCTATTACGCGGCTGATCAACCCGGCGGGACGTAGATGGCCCGACCCTTGCCGGTCTTTTTAAAGATCCCCAAAGATCCTGCAACGCCTACTCCCACCGACGAATCTCGCGAATACGACTCCGACCCTACCCCGGTCCCAATAGCACCGGTTTCGCGGTCGGTAAGGCCCTCTAAAATTATCCCATTGGCGCCGAGTTGCGCCGCCTGCGCCTTAAGCCGCTCGATCACCTTGTCCATGGCACGCTGGCCGCCAGGTCCGAACACGCTGTTACTCGACGCACTGAGAATCGCCACCTCTTCAAATGCGGGCGGCGCGTGCGAATAGATTCTAACTTGGTCGGGTGAGATCGCCGGTCGAGCCGTACCAACGAGTATATGAGATGACGGCGCACACGCTGCCATCATGACCACTGAGAGGGCGAGGATGAGCCGACCGGTCATCATCGGCGAGCGGTCCTCAAGGCGCTGAGCGGCACGGCAAACTCACCGGGGCTGCCGTGCCCCGAGTCGCTGGCCCGCGCTGCGCCGTCGCCTCCAAAGGCTGCGCCGAAGATCACCTCATAGGTCGCCGGCAGACCCTCAGGCGTGCGCGAGCGTTCGTAGGTGCTGAGCATGGTCTGTATGCTCGCTCGGCCCGTGAGTCCGCGCGCTCGCGCTTGCGCGGCGTTGCGTGCGCCCAGCTGTTTGAGTTCGCGCATCAGGGCGTGCGCGTCGGCATAGTGCAGGCGATAGTGCTCGAGATCCATGACGGGCTCGGCGAGGCCGGCACGCATGAGCCCGTCACCGAGCTGCTGTATGTCGGCAAACAGGCTGACGTGGCTGTGATCGTCGGCCGCCGCCCAGGCGCCGCGCAGCTCGCTCAAGGTATCGGGACCGAAGGTGGAGAAGATCAGCAGGCCGCCGGGCTTCAGCACGCGCGCGAGTTCGCGAAACACCGCATCCGGCTGATCGCACCACTGCAGCATCAGATTGCTGTAGATGAGCTCGACGCTCTGCGCGGCCAAAGGCAGCGCACGGGCATCGGCGCAGACGCGCGCAAGACCCGCGCGGCGCCACGGCCAGCGCACGCGCGGCATGGCGTGCAGCATGCCCTCGGCGATGTCGATCGCCAGCACTTGCGCGCGCGGAAAGCGGCTGCGCAATTGTTGTGCGGCCTGACAGGTACCGGCGCCCAGGTCGATCACGCGTTGCGGGGCGAGCGTGAAGTACTGCAGCCGCTCGAGCAGCTCTTCGCGCACGCGCCGCTGCAGTCGCGCCTGTGCGCCATTGCGTTGCGGTTCGGATTCGGTCATGGGTGGATTCTTGCTCCAATGGCGTGTGCTTTGACAAGCAGGGGGACGTTTCCCGGCTAGCTCGAGCAGGACGGCTTGGTGCGGCGCACCATACGTTCGATTTTCACTATGACTGGGGCTCGCCCACCGTCAGCGCGTGGTGGCGTATTCGATCAGGATGCCGGCAAAAATCGCGAGGCCGAAATAGCTATTGTTTTGAAACGCCAGCAGACAGGCGGCGCGCTCGCGCTCGCGGATCAGCCATTGCTGCCAGATGAACAGCGCCGCACCGGCCGCGAGGCCGGCGTAGTAGCCGAGATCGAACCGCAGCGTGCGGCCTATGAGCACCAGCGCCAGCAGCATCATGCACTGCATGACGCCAATCATGAGCCGATCCATATCGCCGAACAGAATTGCGCTCGATTGCACGCCGACGCGTACATCATCGTCGCGGTCCACCATGGCGTACTCGGTGTCATAGACGCCGGCCCACAGCACCGCCGCAATCAGCATGAGCCAGCCCTCGCGCGGCACGAATCCGAGCGTCGCCGCAAACGCCATCGGCACCCCCCAACCGAAGCACAGGCCCAGGTACAGTTGCGGCAAAGGAAAGAAGCGCTTGAGCAGCGGATAGGAGACCGTGAGTGCTGCGCCCCCGAAGGCGAGTTTGAGGCTCAGCGCGTTGAGCCTTAGAGCCAGCAGCAACGCCACCACGAGCAGCGCGGCAAACAGTGCGAGAGCCTCATAGGGCGAGACCATGCGGGCAGCCAGCGGCCGTGCGCGCGTGCGCCTGACGTGCGGATCGATGTTGCGGTCGGCCAGATCGTTGACGATACAGCCGGCGCTGCGCATCACGACGGTGCCGGCGATGAAAATGGCCAGCAACCGGCGCGGTGGATGACCGACGCTGGCGACCCACAGCGCCCATAGCGTCGGCCAGAGCAGCAGCCAGATGCCGATCGGTCGGTCCAGGCGCATGAGCTGCGCGAACGCAAGCGCTCGCCGCAACAGACGCGGCGCACGGGGCCGCGGCTCGGCGCTGCGCAGCGGCAGCTCAGCCGACGCGTCCATACTGCTCCCGCTCACCGATCCAGCGCATGCGCAGCGCCGCCACGCGCTCAGGCGCCGCCTCGAGCATGTGCGCCGCCGCGGCGCGCACCGCCGTCAGCAGATCGGCGTCACGTGATAAATCGGCGATGCGCAACTGCGCCAAGCCGGTCTGGCGCCGGCCCAGCAACTCGCCCGGACCACGCAGCTCCAGGTCGCGGCGCGCGATGCGAAAGCCGTCATGGGTGTCACGGATCGTCGCCAGGCGCGCGCGCGCCATCGGCGAGAGCGGTGCGCGGTACAACAGCACGCAGTTGCTCTGGTGCAGGCCGCGGCCGACCCGGCCGCGCAGTTGATGCAGCTGCGCAAGTCCCATGCGCTCGGCATTCTCGATCACCATGAGGCTGGCGTTGGGCACATCCACGCCGACCTCGATCACCGTCGTGGCGACCAGCAGTTGGGTTTCCCCGGCGGCAAAGCGCTGCATGATCTGATCTTTCTGCTTGGGCGGCATGCGCCCGTGCAGCAGCTCCACGCGCCGTGCCGGCAGCGCCTCGGTCAGCGCCTGTGCGGTTTCCTCGGCCGCTTGGGCATTGAGCTCTTCCGACTCGCAGATCAGCGGACATACCCAATAGGTTTGGCGTCCGGCACGGCAGGCCTCATCGATGCGCTCGACGATCTGTGCTCGCCTCTGCTCGGGCAGCACCACGGTGCGAACGCCCGTGCGTCCCGGCGGCAACTCATCGACGATCGAGAGGTCGAGGTCGGCATAGACGGTCATGGCTAATGTGCGCGGGATCGGCGTCGCACTCATGATCAATTGATGCGGTGTGTGGGCCTTACCATGACCGCCCTTGGCCGCGAGTTGCAGGCGCTGCTGTACGCCGAAACGATGCTGCTCATCGATGATCGCGAGCGCCAGATTCTCGAACTGCACCTCGCCCTGGAACAGCGCATGCGTGCCCACGCACAGTCGCGCCTGGCCGCTGGCGACGGCACGCAGCGCTGCACGCCGCGCACGCGCGCTCTGGGAACCGGTCAGCAGGCTCACCGGGATACCTAAGGGTTCGAACCAGCCCGACAGCGAGCGCGCATGCTGCTCGGCGAGCAGCTCGGTGGGCGCCATGAAGGCGACCTGGGCACCACTGCCGATCGCGCGGGCCGCTGCCGCCGCGGCGATCACGGTCTTGCCGCAGCCGACGTCGCCCTGCACCAGTCGCGCCATCGGCTGTGGCCTGCACAGGTCGCGATCGACTTCGCCCAGCACGCGCTGTTGCGCGACAGTGAGCTGGAACGGCAGCGCCCGGAGTAGCCGCGTCTCGAGCTTAGGCAGGTCGAGTAACGGCGCTGCCAGCTCGCGCCGCGAGCGCCGGCGCAGTTCCATCAGCGAGAGCTGGTGCGCCAGCAGTTCCTCGAAGGCCAGCCGGCGCTGCGCGGGATGTCGGCCCGAGGTGAGCTCGGCGAGCCCGGTCCCGACCGGCGGGCGATGCATGAATTCCAGCGCGCTGCGTAGAGAAGGCAGGCGCAGCCGTTCGAGCAGGTTCTCGGGCAGCAGCTCGGCGACGCCCTGCGCATCGAGTGCGCGCAGCGCACGGTCCACCAACATGCGCAGACGGCCTTGGGTGAGGCCCTCGGTGGTGGGATAGATCGGCGTGAGGGTTTGCGGCAGCGGATCGCTCGAGGCGGTGATGTGGCGGTATTCCGGGTGGACGAGCTCCGGACCGAACGGGCCGCGCCGCAACTCGCCATGGCAGCGCAGGCGCACGCCGGGCGCCAGAGCCTCGCGCTGGGCACTGGAAAA
>OBLW0100000553.1_pt1 | contig 31759 bp, 25 predicted proteins | sample 1520161 | NCBI WGS metagenome assembly OBLW01 (sample SAMEA3539309, study PRJEB22396) | soil metagenome | biome: tundra; feature: field; material: soil | place: USA | collected 2010-05 | depth 0.15 m
TAGATGCTGTTGGTCATACCGATGTAGAGCGTGCCGCTGCGGCTGGACATGATGTAGACGAAATATTCGTGGTCTTTCATGGCACTCCAATCTGGGCGGTCACGGGGAGAACTCCTTGGTGGGTCCGGGGCGCTTCCAGCGTGAACGGGGTCCTTCGCTTCGCTCAGGATGACAGAGATTTGGCGACCATTGATGTCTCCAGCGAGCTTTTTTCTTTCGTCGTTCCCTGGTTGGGAGGCGAACCCGGGGCTCGATCTTGCCTTCGTTTGGTCGCTTACGAGGGCGGGGCGGGGAAGATGTGTTTGCCTTTGCGGGTGGCGAGGATTCTTAGGGGCGGGATGGGCCAGGGGGCTTGGGATTTGGGGAGGCAGACTGGTTTGATGGCGGGAAAGAAAAGCAGGTTCCCTTCGGCAAGCTCAGGGCAGGCTCTCGACTCCGGGGATGATCCGCTATCGCGAATCATCCCACTCCGCTCGGAATGACAGGATTTTCTTATGGTGTCGTCGGCGCTGGCTTTGATTTCTATCTTTCCTGCTTCTGGGGATTGGAGCAGGTGCCAGGCTTCGCGGTATTGCTCGAGGCGCATTTTTTTGGCTTTGCGGTGGGGATAGAAACGCAACATGGGGGCGGGGGTGCAGACTTCGACGGGGATGATGTACCAGATGTCGAGGGGGACGACGTGGGCGGCGATGAAGTCGATGTCTTTTTTGGTGTAGACGGCGCGTCCGCTGCCCTGGCTGTAGGTGGCGCGGGTTTCGTAGGCGCGGGCGCGGATGGATTCGGTGCATTTGACTTGCACGCGGTGGAGGCAGTCTCCGTTGTCGAGGATGAAGTCGTAGCGGCGACTGTCGCCCCAGGGCTTGGCGATGCCGAATTCGAGGTTGGCGGCTTTGTGGAGGAAGGCGGCTTCGGAGCGCTCTCCGGTGACCTTGGTATTTTTGCGCGGTTCGGGGTCGGGCTTGCGCTTGCGGTTGGGGTCGTTGGTGGACATCGGGGACTCCTTAGTTACTAGGGCGTGGTATGGGTGCGCGACCGGGGGGAACGAAAAGGGAGGAGCTTGGGGGATCCGCCGTTTTGGATCATTCGGGACACTCTTGGCTAGTCTATGGGCGGGAGATGTTTCTCTGGCGGAGGACGGTGAGTTTTTGTGGGTGTGGTTCCGAAATGGGAATGGGGCGGAGGGGACGCAACGGGAATGCCGCCGGGAACAGCAGGTCTCTCCACTCCGCTTGCCCTTCCCTTCTGGAAAGGGCAGTGGCGTTAATTTGTGTTTACAACGACTTAGCAGGTCTTAGGTGGCTGCGTAAGTGCTTTAAAAGTCGTGGGAGACAGGCCTATCTTGGGCCGCGATCTTGGGCCGAAGGGACAGGTGGTCGAGCCAGATTTGCAGATCAGGAAGAAGCCGACTATGAGAGCAACGAACTAGATGACTGCATCGCATTTCAAGGATTTGATGCTCTTTGGTTACGGTTTTCGCTCAATGACCTCCGCCCTGTCCTTTTGCTGGAGAGGGCGAAATAGAGCCATCCGTAGGCGGCCCAAGCGATCGCGATGCTCAACGCCAACAGCGGTTCCATTTTCGTTCCGTACCCCATGAATGGGCCGATCAAGTAGAAAGCCATACACGCCAGGTTGGCAAACAATCCGAACAGGGGAATGGCAAGATGCCTGACGATCCTGAAACTCGGATGCTTGTGATACGCCACTATGCAAATTATGCAGCTCAAAGCGTACAGCAGAAACGTGCCGAAGTTCGAAGCCAAGGAGACCGTCAGGAAGGTATTGGGTAGCGCCGCCATCTTGTCATGCGTCGTGTAGCCGAAACTGGACCAAAAGCCATGCGGCAATGCCTGAATGGCGGCATCCGATGGGGCAGCGCCATCGCCGAAGTACACGGCGACAGTGAGGCAACCCACGACAGCGGAAATAATCGCCAGCGCCCAGATGGCACGATAGGGCGTCAGGTTCCTGGAATGCAGCAGTCCAAAGTTCTCAGGCGCTTCTTGATCCCTTCCCATCGCGTAGGTGACGCGTGCTCCGGTGTTCACGCACGACAGCGTAGTTCCAATAAGTGCCAGGAAGACAGTCAAGGCTTCGCAGAGCATGAAGATTCGCCCTCGTCCGGGGCCGAAAAGAGCGTCTCCAACCATGATCATCATGTCACCGATCGGGGCCGCCGATCCTGCGGCATTCTGCATGGTGTAGCCGTTACTGAGAAAGTAGTTTGCCGCAAAGTACTCGAACAGATAGCAGAACGCCCCCTGCACCAGCAGCGACGTGATGACCGCGATGGGCACGTCCCGCGTGGGATTCTTCGCCTCGCCTCCCATGGACGTAACCGATTCAAACCCCACCAGAATCAAAATGGCGATGGTGGCTTGGACAAACATCCAGCCAAACTTGTGCATGTGGACGACCGAGGCAGCGTTGGGATGAGATACGAACGCCCCGCTTGCATCCGTCTCGGGATAGCTGACGTGAAAAGGCACAGGTTTGCCTGCGGCGTCCAAAGCGCATTGCGGAGTCCCGTCCGCAGCGCGAACAATAGTGTCGGTGGACTGCCCGTTCACCATCGCCTTCGTAGAAGCGAACTCGCAGCTAAAGACAGTGCTAGTCTGGGGATCGAACTGGTAGGCGACGCTGCCCGGCGGATGGTTCATGCGGTAGCCAAGCGCCACGACGGAGAACAAAAGGAGCGCGCTGATCTGAATGACGTTGATCGCGATGCTTACCGCCGTGGAACCAGTGATGCCTCGTTGGGCAATGTAGGCGATTCCGAAGGAAGCTACAATGGCGACAATCATCATGAACGCGGGACCGGGGTTGCTGGCGCTCATAAAGTTCGGCCAGAGCGTGCCCACCAAGTAGCCGCAGATCACTCCGATGACACCCACCATCACTCCGGGGTAGATCCAGTAGTACAGATGCGAGCCCCATCCCACAACAAACTTGGCTAGCCGGGCGTAAGGCCAGGCCTGGTCGTGATTGAGGAACGCCTGTTCGGCGAAGTAATAGGAACTACCGGTGCCGGGATACAACTTCGCCATCTCCGCATAGCAGACTGCAGTGGCGAGGCAGAGCAGGAGCGCAAAGACAATGCCAATCCACATCGACGGCGTGGTTGCGCCATAAGCGGCTTGCCCGGCAAAGCTGAGCCACAGAAAGGCGCCGGGGGCGATGAGGGCCATGGCGTTCATGGTTAGCCCGGTGAGGCCAAGCGTACGCTTCATCCCAGTCGCGGTGTTTTCGGGCATCGGTATTCTCCTTAGTGATTCATGGCAACGTTCGGGTCCCCGAATCTTTGGCGGCGGTGCACGCTCACCGAGGCACGATGATACGCACAGTGCCGAGTCCATTGCAGAACCGGCAGCGCTCGCCTTCCATGAGCTTTCCCGAGCCCGCGCACTCAAGGCATTTGGCTACCATCTGGAACTCGGCATCAGTGGTGTCAGTCAACTTGCCGGGAGTCATTTTTACGACTTCGGCACGGTGATACTTTCGCAACCAGGATGCCAGTTTCCCTTCCATCCGTTCTCGGTCCGCGACGCCGAGTCGCATGGACTGGGACGGCCACCAAACTGGAACGCAGGTATAACAGACGAGTTGGCCGCAGTCGAACAGCACGCCGGGATCGGCGCTGCGGAAAAACTGCCTGCACTGGGAACAGCGCTTGACCCCAAGCAAAACCAAGGCGCCAATCACGTCGTTGAGATCGTGCTCAATCCGCGACAGCGTCTCAGACAAAGCGTTTTCTGCCGGATCATGCGGTGCTACGTGAGAAATCTCATTACTTAGTTCTTGTCGCATTTGGCACCTCCTCGTGTCGTCTCTTGCGTCACCAACTCCAGGTGTATCCAATGCACGTTGTCGTGTACCACGGAACGGTGACAACCTTGTTGAAGGTCTCTTGAATCCAGACGGAATTGCGTGCAGTGAAATGCACAATTGCGCCGAGGGACTCCCCGTCATAGAGATGGTTCTGCACGTTGGCGCTCCCTGTGAAGCTCGTAATACCCAGCTGTATCCAGGTATATCCCGTCACGCGCTTCGTCTTCGGGAGTCCGAAGTTCTTCATGATTCCGAGACTTTCCGTGTGGGAACCGAACTGCGAGTGCCAGAAGCCTGAGCCAGCATCTTCGTAGGTGTATCCGAATGTCACCTCATCTCCGATCGGATCCTTCTTGAGGAAGCCGAAGGTGTGGCCGATTCCAATGTTGTAGTTGGCTTTAGTGGCAAGACCGGGCCTGACGAAATCGGACCCAACCATTACGAACAAATCAGTACTGGTGCCAGAATCTTGAGACTGTTCCTGCTTGACCTGAGTCCAAGAGGATGGCGCCAGGGCGAATCCAAGGGCCAGAGCAATAATGCCTTTGAAAGACTTCGATGAGTATCGTGACGTCAGTTTCATATGTCTGCAATCTCACATCACCTTAATTCCTGACGACCTCAGCTACGAACTGTGATGAGCGCGGGCGCTCCCTGCTCGATAGAACCTCTACCTCCCAGGTGCCCGGCTGCGGGCGCTGCTGACGAAGCCGATAAACCGGCGCGCTAACTCGGCAATTCGGTCTGGTTGCCGCATGCGGATCGCCTCTCTGGGGATTAGTTCCGCACCGATGCCGACCGCAACGGCGCCCGCCAAAATAAAGCCGGATGCGGTCTGCTGATTTACTCCACCTGCGGCGATCAACGGCGCGCTTGGAAACATCGCTTTCAGAGCCCGGATGTAATTGTCCCCGCCGACCGGTGCGCAGGGAACGACCTTGACGAAATCGGGACCCATCTTCCACGCCCTCAGCACCTCGCTCGGAGTAAGGGTCCCGGGGATGACGACTGCACCTTCCTTCAGCGCGAAGTTGACGATCTCAGGATCAAACCCGTCGCTGGTCAGGAATTGGGCTCCGGCATCCAAACAACGGCGCGCGGTTTCCACGTCCGACACTCCCCCCGCGCCGACAATCACGTCGGGAGCATTCTGTACGAGGTGGGAAATCACGCTGTGCGCTTCGGGTACGGTCAATGTGACCTCCACGATGGGTATCCCTCCTCTGGACACCGCCTCCGCGGCGAAGAGAGCATCCTCAGTCGAAGACACACGAACCGCTGGAATAATTCCGACGTCCTCGATCCGGCTTCGTACCTCTTGCTTGTTCACGGATGCAACTCCTTCCCCGAATAGTTATCCGGGTATCACAATCACGGCAGATTCCTCACGCCCACTGCTTCCCGAAGCTGCTCTAGCGCCAGTAAGTACGAAGCAAGGGCTTGCCGGTAGGCAAGCTGCGTGGCTCGATAGCTGCGCTCGGCGTCGAGAAAGTCCAGCAAGCTGGCGGCACCGCGCTTGTAGGCGTATTCGCTGATGTCCCGGTCTTTTTGAGCAACGTCGAGATAGCCGGAGCGATAGAGCGTGACCACCTTGTCGTTTGTCCGCAGACCCTCATACGCATCGCGCACATCGGTCAGGGCCTGACCGTTTGTCGCTTTCTCCTGCTCTTGTGCCTGGGAAACAGCGAAGCGCGCCCGTGCAATTTCGCCCTGGTTGCGGTTGAAGATCGGCAGCGGAATACTCCCGTAGAGATTTGCCGCATTGATTCCGTTCACGTGAGAGTAGTTGCCCTGAACGGTGACGTCGACCTTGCCAATCGCCCTTTGCAGTTCGTATTGGCTGCCGGCAGCGGTCACGCCTTGCTGGGCGGCGCGCAGGTCAGGGCGGTTCTGCAAGGCCTTCAATTGAAAGTCTTCGACGTTACCCTTCAGAGGTTGATAATCGAACGGTCCCGCCACATCGTAGTCGGGGGAAACGGATTCGTATCCCAGCAACTGCCGCAGGTCGGAGAGCGCCTGTACTCTGGCTAGCTGCGCCTGTTCGAGGTCGGTCTCAAACTGCAGCAATTGCAGCTTGATCTTTAGATAATCGTCCTCGCTGATCGCGCCTGCCTTGTAACGCATCTCGCTGAGGTCCACAGTCTGCTGAAAACTTTTCAGATCCTGTTCGGCGAGTTCGAGCGTGGATTCGGCAAGCTGCACGTTGACGAACAGCGTGGCAACGCCGAAAGTGAGGCCGCGCTCATTGTCGGCCACGAGCGAGCGGGTCTGCGCGGTGATATCTTTAGCCGCCTGCAAGCGGTGCTGCCGCTTCTTGCCGCGCTCGATGAGGTAGCTAAGCCCGATATCGCCTTCCGTGTTGTTATTCAGATAGTCGTTTGTAGAAACATTTGGATATACGCTCGGGTTTTGATGAGAAGGCGAGCCGAGCGGTAAATATTCCCAATCAGCGAACAGCGTTGGATTGGGACGCAGGTTTGCCGTCGTCTCCTCGGCTTGACTCTGCTGAATTGTTGTCCGAGCTGCCAGCAAGTTGTGGTTGTGCTGCAGCGCCATCAGGATGGCTTCGTCGAGCGTGATCCGGATCGGGCCCGGTGTTTGCGCCTCCGCCGATGGAGTGAGCAGCAACCTGAGCAACAGGACCGCCGCCAGTCTGTACACGGTCCTTCTTCTTGGCCGGGAGTACAAGATGTTAGCTCTCAATCGACGCCTCCGGTTCAGGAAGTTCGTCGCGTTCGCTGGCGAACCACACATAAAGCGTGGGCAATAGAACGATGCTCATGACCAGATCAGATATGAGGCCGCCGACGATCACAATGGCGAATGGCCGCTGCGAGTCGGAACCAATGGCGTGCGAAAGGGCCGCCGGCAGAAGTCCGAGAGTCGCCACCAGCATGGTCATCATGATGGGTCGAAGCCTCAGGACGGCGCCTTCGATCGCGGCATCCACGATGGTGTATCCGCGCGCGCGGAGCTGATTGATGTATTCCAGCATGATGACGCCGGTTTGAACTGAAACCCCGAACAACGCCAGGAAACCAACGCCGGAGGACACGCTGAAGTGCGTACCCGTCACCAGTAGTGCTACCAGTCCGCCAATTCGAGCCATGGCCACATTGGTCAGGATGAGCAGCGCCCACTTCACCGACTTGAACATCGAGTACAGGATGATGTAGATCACCAGGATTGTTAGGGGCACGACCACGAGCAAGCGCGCTTCCGCCCGCTTCTCGCTCTCATACTCGCCTGACCAGCCCACGTGATAGCCCGGCGGCATCTTTACTTTTTCGGTAATCAGCCGGATCGCATCTTCGACCGTGGACCCCAGATCCCGGCCTCTCACGTTAAAGGTGATGGCAATGTAACGTTCGTTGCCTTCGCGGTAGATGTCGTATGCGCCATCCTTCACCTCGACCGTGGCCAGCTGCGCGAGAGACACTCGTTCGCCGCTAGGAGATAGCAGCCGAACTCTCTCAATGGCCTCTTGAGTGTTGCGGTAGCTCTCCTGATAGCGCACCACTACGTCGTAGCGCTGCTCACCGATGAGCACCTGGCTCACGGCGTTCCCGCCCACGGCGGTCGTGACCGCGTCTTGAACGTCTGCCATGTTGATTCCGAAGCGGGCGGCCTGCCGGCGGTCGATGGTGATGTCGAGATTGGGCTGGCCGAAATCGCGCAACAGCTTGACGTCATGCATGCCCGGAATGGCCGACAGGACGGCGGTGACTTCCTCGCCCTTCTGCTCGAGAAGTTTCAGATCGTCGCCGAAAATCTTGAGCGCAAGCGCGCCTTTGGTGCCGGTCATCGTTTCCCCGACGTTGTCTTCGATGGGCTGCGAAAAATTCCAGATCGCTCCCGGATACTTCTGCACTGCCCGTTCCATGGCGGCGATCAACTCTTCCTTATTCTTGTGGAAGACCGGACGCCACTCGTCGTGCGGCTTCAGGTCAACGAAATATTCGGTGTTGCCAAAACCGCCGGTATCGGTTCCGTCGTCCGGCCGACCTACTTCCGACACGACCTTCGTGACTTCGGGAAACGATGCGAAAACATAGCGTTCGTTGGTGGTGAATTTTTCACCCTCGGAGAGACTGGTGCTATTCGCCAGCGTGCCGCGTGCCCAGATGGCGCCTTCATCCAGATGAGGTAAGAACTCCGACCCAATCGCTCCGCTGAACCACAGGAACAGGCTTGCGGTTAACGCCGCCAAGCCCACGCCGACCGTGAGCACGCGATGCCCCAGGCACCAGCGCAGGCGCTTGCGGTAGCGGTCGGTCAGGTAGGACATGACCGGGTTGTGCCACTCCCGAACTCCGGACCGAAAGAGCACGTTGGCCAGAACCGGTGCGATCAAAATCGAGAAAGTCAGCGCCCCGAGCAGTGCGAAGGCAACCGTAAGGGCCATCGGCCGGAACAGCCGGCCTTCAACTCGTTGGAGAGTGAAGATCGGCAAGTAGGCGGTGATAATAATAGCGATGGCATAAAACACGGGCCGCTGCACTTCATGCGCTGCCTCGCGAATCGCCTGGGCAGAGGTCTTTATCGTAATGGTGGTGCGCCGGCTGGCCACGGAGCCCGAAGCGTGTTGCAGCCGGCCCATGTGCCGCACAATGTTCTCCACCATCACGACTGCGCCGTCGACCACCATTCCGAAATCCAGCGCCCCCAGCGATAACAAATTTGCCGGGACCTTGCTCAGGTCAAGCCAGATCGAGGCAAACAGCAGCGAGAAGGGAATTGTCAGCGCCACGATGAAGGCGGCGCGCGCATTGCCCAAAAAGAGGAAGAGAATGATGGTGACCAGAATCATCCCTTCCGCCAGGTTGTGCATCACGGTGTGGGTCGTGAACTGCAGCAGATCGCTGCGGTCCAGCATCGGTACAACCTTCACGCCGGGAGGCAGAATGCCGTTATTGAGCTCGTCGACCTTCTTGTGAATGGCGTCGAGTGTGGTTTGCTCCTCCGCGCCTTTGCGCATCAGCACTACGCCCTGAATCACATCGGGCTCATCAATAATCCGGCCGTCCTCCATGTGGTTGGCTCTGGCCATGTGGCCCAGCCGGATTTTCGGACCCTGAGTTACCTCCGCAATATCCTTGACCCGAAGCGCGGTTCCGGTCTGGGTTTTCAAGACAGTCTGTTCGATATCGTTCACCTTGCCGAAGAGCCCGAGCGCGCGAACGTTCATCTGCTGCAGGCCTACTTCTACAAAGCTGCCGCCAGCGTTGATGTTGTTGTTGGCCAGTTGCTGCTCGACCTGGCTGATGCTGAGTCCGTAGGAAACCAGCTTGCCAGGATCGACCCGCACCTGGTATTCGCGTACGGTGCCGCCGAAATCGGAAACGTCCACTACGTTGGTAACGGATTTGAATTGCTTGAGCAGAACGAAGTCCTCGAGTGACCTCAACTCCATCAGGTCGTACCGGGGATTCGTACTGCGCAGTGTGTACCAGTAGATCTGGCCCGTAGTGCTCCAGTCCGTACCGATTTGAGGTTGGAGGTTTTGCCCCGGAGGGAGATTGACCTGGGTGAGCCGTTCCAGCACCTTCTGGCGATTCCAGTCGTTCACCGAACTGTCATCGAAAATCATGATGATGAAAGACAGGCCGAAAATGGACTCGGAGCGCAGGAAGGTCATGTGCGGCATTCCGGCCATCTGGATCTCGATGGGAATTGTGACTTGCTGTTCGACCTCTTCCGCGGAACGTCCCGGCCATTGCGTGATGACGGTGACGTAGTTGTCGCCGATGTCGGGATAAGCCTCCACCGGCAAGTTGTGGAACGAAATAATTCCCCAGCCCAGCAACAGGAAGGCAATGGCCAGGACCACGAACTTGTTGTTCAGGGCAAAATCGACGAGGGATCGAATCATTTTCCTGTTTAGTTTCCCTCCGCCAGGCCGCGGTGCGTGCCGGCACGGCGGCGTGGCTAACGACTACTGTGCGAGTACGTGGTCCAATACCAGGGCGTTGGTCACGACCTGTTGGCCCGGTTTGAGGCCGGATTTGACCTCCTGAAGACTCGTGTTGTCGGACAAGAGCTCTCCGCTGACAATCTCCACGCGGCGAAACTTTCCGTCCGGAGCGGGAACAAAGACAAAGTCGCGATCATGCATATGCAGGACGGCGGATGCCGGAACGATCGTGTGCATCTCTTGGGTTTGACCGCGGAAAGTTGCTCTGGCGAACATGCCGAGCCGCATGATTCCCGGGTTCTGAACTTCTATCCGAACCTTGGCCGTGCGAATACTCGGATCGAGGATCATGCCAATATTGCTGACCCAGCCCTTGAACGGACGATCGGGATACGCATTCAGGGTGATGTCCGCTGGGTCTCCTAGCCGGACATGAGCCATGTCATTCTCGTACACGTCGCAGACAATCCATACCGACGAGACGTCTGAAATCGTGAACGGGCTCGGGGAACTGAATGCTTGGACGGCTGCCGCATTGGTGACTTCCTGATCGGTAATCACTCCTGCGGTGGGCGCAACGATGTCCACCATGCCCATGGGCTTGTCGGGATCGTTGCCCAGGAGCCGAAGATGCTCGGTCGCGGTCTCGAGTGTGACTTTCGCATCATCTGCGGTGTCTTTAGCGACCTCGAGGTCTTGCTCTGCGATGGCACCGTGTGCGTACAGGTCCACGGCTCGATTCAGTTGCTTTCGCGCAAGAAGCTCATCGGCCACGGCCTTGCGATATGCGTCAAAACCTCCCGCAACGTCGCCGCTGCGAATCGTCAGTAACAGCTGACCTTTTTTCACCGTGTCGCCGAGTCGCGCGTGGATGGCCACCACGCGCCCGGAAGCCAGCGAGACGACCGGGACATTGCGAGCGACGTCGGGTGTGACCGCTCCGGTGACGATTAACTCGGAAGTCGTGGGATGCGCGGTGGCTGCTGCGAGCGGAAATTGTTCTGGGTGGTCGACCTTGAAAAGGTTGAGATCGACATCCGGTACGACGTTAGCGGGAGGCGGAGCCTCCGCCGCCGCGTCGACACGCCCGTTGCAACCGCCAAGTATCAGAGGCAAGAGCATGGAGATTAGAAGAAGGCCGAGTTCCCGAGTTCTACTTTTACGGTTCATAAGGAGTCCCTATTCGACGCGACTGCAATCAACGCCTTTCCATGACTCCGGAAAACGCGTCCCCACGCGTGCAGCAACGCACCCAGACAGTCCTCTTCGGGTGGGCGCTTGAAGAACCAGCAGGAATGGCTCCCCAAAGGACTGAAGGCCGCGACGTCGTTGGACCGTACGTCGTTGAGTAATACAAGGGGAGGGCCGCGGAGCAGCGCCGGAACCGGAAACGGTTCAGAACGCTGCCCCACTTTTGTGTCGCGCGCATCGTTGTCTCCGCACCAGGAACCTAGAGCCTCGCCGCCACTAGAACTTGACCATGATGGCCATTCTGATGCTGGGCTCATCCTTCCGCAGGTCTGGGCTCCAAAGACCGCCGTGCGAACCGCAGCCTGCACCAGTCGGGTCCGGCGTGTTGTCCATGCAGACGAATTGGGCGGGAAAGCCGTTGTTGCCGCCCGGGGGCGTGATTCCGCCTCGACCCGTAAAGTAAGGTTGATCCGCGTGGCGATAACCGTACTCCCAGCGGAAGGTAATGTACTGTTTGGGCATCCAATCAAAAGTGGCGGACGCGTCCCAGGCTTTGTACGGCAACCCGGGGCTAGCCGGGAAGTAAGGCGATCCGGAGACCGCATCGGCGCCGTTGATCGGTTGCAGCAGCGTGAGGTAGCGCCCTGGATTGTCCAGCACACCGCCGCCAAGCGTTATGCCATAGGTGTCTTTCTTAAACCACCAGCGGTTGTACAGCATCCAGCCAGCGAAGCTCTGCTTGGGCCCGCCCTTTGGTCCGCCGCTCGCGGTGGTGACGAGGGGCTGGTTTTTGTGGCAACTCACTCCACCGCCGTATTCGCAGCCCAGATCTCCGGTGAAGGAGAACGCCATCTTGTCGAGGAACTTGGTCGGTTGGTCGTAGTACTTGATCTCGACGCTGTTGTCGGAATGGAAGCGCGACCGGCCGATGGGAACGTTCCCGGTCCACAACGTGTCTTCGCCCATGCCGTAGGTGTTGAAGACCAGCGAAAGCCACGGCTTGGGTCGGTATAGAATCTGTCCGCCGAGGCCAGGCTTGGTGCCGAACCTGCCGTAGGATTGCCATCCGTTGATGATCCAGGGCTCAATCTTCAGTTTGTCCGTCGGGAACCATTGAATCCGAAGGCCGTTGAAGAACCACGGCGTATTGGAGGAAACATACGAAGGCTGATACGCCCAGTTGTCGAAATTGTAGTAGCTGAAAAGGCCGATGTACGATACGAAGATTCCTGCGTCGACATTGAGCCCGTGGTTTACATTAAAGTGATATCCGCCCCAAGCCTCGGAAAAATATTTGTACGCGCCACGCAGGTCCCACTGGCCGCGACCAACGCTGGCATCATTACGCGGCGTCGTGACGGCAAACATTCCCCCCATGGTCAGGACCCTGCCGCGAACGTCCTGCCAGTGAAAATCACCACCGAAGCTGATCTGCTCGAGCTGGATCTCGTTGGACCGGAAGATTTCGGTCGAACCGCCAAGCGTGTCGTCTTTCGGGTGGTTGAAGCTGCTGACAAAGTGAGTGTCGAATCTGATCTCAGGGGTGAAGAATTTCGAATCCCAGACCGCGTCTTTATTGCGCGGGTTACCGTTCAGCCAGGTCCAATCAGCGTAGGCAAACGGAACCGTCGGCTCCGGCTTTTCCGGCTTTGCGCCGGCATCTGCTGCCTGCTGTTCCACCGGGACCGCCGGATTGGCAACAGTGGTTGCCGGCGCGAGCTCCGTTGCGGCCGGTGCGGTGACGGGCGCCGGTGCGGGTTCGGACGCCGCATGATTTTTCAGTTCCGCTTCGAGTTGTTCGATGCGCGCCTTCATGACAGCCAGTTCCTTGGCGACATCAAGCGAGATTTCCGGCTCGGGCTTGGCCGGGGGTTGGGCGGTCGCCGGTGCAGTGCTATTGGTCCTAGTGGCGTCACCAGGCAACGGCTCGTGCAGGGCAGCAATTTTCGGCTGAGCATCCGGTTGCACCTGAGTTTGCGCATAACAGCGCGGAGCCTGAGTAACAACCAAGCTCAAAGTAAACATCGAAAGAAACGCGGCCAAAGCCGTGGTCGTGCGCGGTGGACGTCTCATAGTCTTCACGTCTCCATTCCTCCCCAGTTGAACTGGCTGTTTGATGTGCCGCATGATTGCCAGAGAGCGAAAGCATTCTTCATTGCGCCCGCTCCTACCGTTGATCTCTTCCTGCCACCGATTCCCTCCAGCGCCCCGCTCCGTCCACGGTGGTCGGTGATCCGAGTGGCCACAAAGTAAACGCATCCGTCACTACCGTCCAATAGATAATTCTTCTGGCGACGATCACAGATTAGCTCCAAGGTATACCTAATAGATAGAGGCGATGTCATAACATAATTCTTGGCATATCCTAAATTGAGTTGCAGTGACGCACTTCACCTGGGGCCCTCTTTTCGTGGTTCCGTCTGAGCGATTAAACACCGAAAGGTACAAGGGTCCCATAAAGAGGGCATAAAATGTTCATAAAGACCGGGGACTCGCCTTGTTGGAAGAACGAGTGCGATCCGGGACGGGCTCTATCAAGAACCACACCCGGCGGAAGATTTCTTCCGCGGAACGCGAAGGAAGGACCCCACGAACACCGAGCATGCCCTGGGGTTCGGATTGGAGTTGTTCTCTATAGCCTACAGCAGTGCCCCATTCAGCTCCTGCAGGGACCCGGGGTACCGAAGAGTGTCGTCATCGGCGGACCATGCCTGCATTTCCCCACACTGCGTGAGATGGTTGCCCGCGACCGCTCTAAGCGAGGCTGCCAATGCGGTTTCCATCAGGGCACGGACTCTCGTTGGTGCAGTCCGGCTGCGGAACATTCCGAAGCGAACCTCGGGAAGCGCAGGCAGCCGAACATATTTGACCTCACTGATCCGCGTGTTCCGAACGGTTTCGGGTAATAGCGCCGATATTCCCATGCCGGAATCGAGCGCTGCCAAGGTCGCATCCAAGCTCGCGCTTTCAAACACCACACGCCACTCCCACCCAGCCGCGCGTAGGGACGACAACATTTCGTCGTGCCAGCAGTTCGTGCTTTCGCACAGTACGAGCGGCAACGGCTTGAACGGATCGATCGAAAGATCTGTGCTGGCGAGCCAAGCTAAACGGGACCTCCACTCCATGAGGGGCGGGTCCGCCATCCGAGTGGGATCACCAATGACGAAATCCAGTTCTCCATTCTCGAGCAGGAATTCGAGCCTGGCTGGCGCAGCTACGATAAGCTTCAGTTCAACGTCGGGATGGGTTTTCTGGAACCGCTTCAGTGACAGCGCCAGTCCTGCGAGTGCCGTTTCTTCGCTCACTCCCAGGCACACTGGCCCCGATGCGGATTCTTCCCGGAGCCGTGCCAGGACTTCTTCATTGAGATCGAGAACGCGATTGGCATACGCTACCAACAATTCGCCGTGGCACGTCAGCGTCACGCCACTTCGGCTTCGGTAGAAGAGCTTCTGGCCGACGATACTTTCCAAGCGTTGCAACTGTTGGCTGACGGCGGGTTGAGTCTTAGCAATCGCGGCTGCGGTCCGTGCCATGCTTCCGTGTCCGACCACGGCCAGAAACGTACGCAGTAAGCTGAACTCCAAATCGCGCTGAGCGGTTCTTGTTGTCATGTGAGCCACATTGCCGGTCGCAGTCCATCCCCAACCTGCAGCCAACCTCTGGCTTGAACGGTAGAGTGCGAGTCATGAAGAATCCGTGAAGATTCCCCATCAAAAGTTTGACTGAGCCGCATAAGAGACGTTGATTTGGAAATGAACCGTATTCTTGCGAACGCAGCCCGGGCTATCTGCTCTTTGTGTGCCGGGCATTGACCTGGTGGCCGATCGTCGCTACCTCAATCGTGTCCCCGGCTAGACGGCCGGTAACGGTGGCATCGCCGCCGCCAAAATTCTGAATTGTGTTCCGTTCGCCCTCCAGCGCGTACGTCTTGTCGCCTACGAGCAGAACGTAGTGCGCGTCCTGGCTGACACAAAGCATCGTGCAGGAAAGGCGGTTCGTCCCCTTGCGCGCATGCAGTCCATGGCACCGCGAACAACTTATGGTTCCACTCAGGGTCGCTGCGGCAATCGCGGAGTACGCAGTTTGAATTGTTAATGGCAGACACAAAGCGAGAACAACTGCAACGAGGACGATTCGGAAACCCAACGATTGATGCATGGTTCGCTCCTTCTGATCATCGAATCCTAGAGAAATAGTTGAGCTGTGACCTGTCCGACCACCTACTTGGCAGATGCCGAAGTGCAATTCCTCGCGATTCGACCTCTTCGTGAAACATAGATTGGCGGACATGGAGAAATCGTGAAGATTTCCACAAATTTCCATAAAAGTTATGGTTCCGTCCTATCGACGTTTTGATTCAGTTGGTTGGAAGGATAGTCAGGCAGGCTTGTGCCGTGACATTTCGAGAATCATTGAGGCCCCACATCATCAGGCTTTCGCTGCGGCGGCAGGTAACAGGAGCAACTGCAATGTGCTGCAAGTTATCAAAGAGACTGGTCTCCGGCGAGAGGCGAATCGGCATCGACAAGATCGCTAAATCGGTACCCCACCCAAGGCTCGGTCAGGATGTAGGCGGGTCGCGCGGGATCATCTTCAATCTTCTTGCGAAGAGTCCGGACGAACGATCGCAGGTAATCGAGTTCTGTTCCGTACTCCGGACCCCAGACGGAGCGCAGCAGCTTCGCATGAGTCACTGGAACGCCCCGATTTCGCATGAGTAGAGCCAGCAACTCAAATTCTGTAGGCGTCAGATGAACTATCACTCCAGCCTTTCGCACCAGGTGGCGCCCCAGATCGATTTCCAGATCAGCCGCTCGAATGACCGCCGGTTCGGTTGCATTCACCGCGTCCAGCCTACGAAGCACAGCTCGCATACGGGCCACGAGCTCGCGAAAACGGACAGGCTTGGTGACATAGTCGTCGGCACCGGCATCCAGCGCCCGTACCATGTCGTGCTCCGAGTCGCGCACCGTAACCATCAGGATCCCGATTTTGGGAGCAAGGGCGCGAATTTCTCGGCAGGCTTCCACTCCGCCGATTCCTGGCATATTGATGTCGAGAAGCACCAGATCAAAGGGATGTTGGGGAAGAATCTCAACCGCCTCTTCACCGCTGCGCGCCTCCACAATCACGAAGCCGTTGGCAGCGAGCGACGTGCGAAACACCTTGCGCAGGGCTGGTTCGTCATCTACGACCAGCACATGAATTGGGAGCGATGAGATAGGCATACCTTGCGCCGTCACTGACCGAACCACGGAACCCATATCCGGTGCGGGACGTGGAAGCCTTCGCGCCGTGAGCATTCTCTTGGAAAGATAGAGTGGCGGACATGAAGAAATCGTAAAGATTTCCTAAAGTTTTGAGGGGGCAAATGCTCGGGGCCGTAAGCAGAGCCTGCCGAAGGTGGTTGGTCGACATGAGTCAGGACTCAGATGTCGTGGCGAACTGATCAGAATCGCGCTTTGCGGCCGGGATGGTCAGCCGGAAAGTGGACCCTGGGTTTTTAAGCTCGTCGTCCTGCAGGTCGAGGCTTCCGCCGTGCGCCTTGGCTATCTTTCTCGCGACATAGAGACCCAGACCCGAGCCCGGGGCGAGGTCGTGTGCGTCCGTGCCGCGATAGAAGCGCTCAAAGATCTTGCTGCGTTCATTCGATGGAACGGGGTTCCCACGGTTCCAGACACGGATGGTCACAAGTTCGCGCTGCAATTCGATGCCGATGGTGATGGCGGAACCCGACTCCGAGTACTTGTAGGCATTGTCCAGCAATTGGCGTAACGCTAGCCGCAGTAGCTCAGCGTCGGCGAGCACCTCGGCGGATGGTACGTCTTTCGTCAGATGAAACTTTCGGTCGGGCCAGCGTTCGGCGTATTGATCGACCAGATTTGTGACCAACTCGGCAATGTCGATTAGCTCCAGGTGGGGCTGAACCTCCTCCCTGTCCAGCCGGGCGATTCGAAGCAATCGTGAGGTCAACAGACCCAGATGGGAAGCTTCCATTTCTGCCGTCTCGGCCAGTTCCATTTGTTCTGGGCGCAGACCGCTCGTTGCCCGCAGACCGCCGGCGGCAGCGACTATCGTCGCCAGTGGAGTCTTGAATTCGTGAGCCAGAGCATCCAAAACAACCCCGCGGAACACTTCCGCCTCCGCTGCGGCATCTGCATGGCTTGCATCGCGAAAGATACGCGCTCTTTCCATGACAGTTGTGGCAAGTGTCGTAAGCGGGCCGACGGTTAGCTCGGCATCACACAAGCCTTCGAACCCGATCGCCCCCATATTGGTTCCGAATACTCGAAGAGAGCGGACAGAAACCCCGACTGCCGCATCATCGCTGTCCTGTCTCGCAATGTAAGCCGCCCGGGTTCTGTCGCCGAGACCAACCTGGGACTCGCCGTCCATGTGCAGTTCGGCCTTGATCCCGTCGTATAAACACACTGCGCGAAGTCCGAAGACGGCACGAAACAGGGCTACGGACCTCATCGCCACTTCCTCTCGCAAATCCAATTCGAGCAGTCGTTGGGCCAATTCGTATAACAGCTTCATCTCGTGTCGCTGGATTTCCGATGTCTCTGCCTCTTGCCTCACTTGGGTTGTGAGGCGAGTAATGACTAGCCCCGTGATCAAGAAAGTGATCAACGCCCAGATGTCCGAGGAATCGCTCACCCTGAGCGAGAAAATCGGAGGAATAAAAAAGAAATTCAAGCAGACGTCCGCGATGATCGAAACAATGACAGAAGATCCGAAATCGCCTACCAGAGATTGCAGTACGACCACAATCAGATAAAGGAAACCAGTGACGGTGAGATTCACCCCTAACCCGTAACAGATGAAACTCACGAGCCCCACAAGAACCGTACCGGGGATAGCTCGAATGCCGGAACGCCAGAATCGATGGTTCTTGATTCTCTGCATACAGAATCCCTTCCTGCCAACTTCCGGCCTCGGCCATCACTGTGCGAAGGCCGGGTCTGCCACTCTGATTACGCGCGGGGCATCGGCGCTCTTTCAAATTGTTCATCCCAAGGCTAACATCTGGCCTGCATCTCGACACCGGACATCCCAGCGAGGTGGCTATAGACGGCGGCGGATCCTGGGGCCAAAGGGACGTTGCGCTGAAGGATTTTCGGATAGATCTTGGATTGCCAAGCAGGCTCATGCAATGATTTTTGTGGAAAGGCATAAACACATTTTCTCAAAGGCAAGAAGCCACGATCTGCTTCAATCATGGTGCAGAAGTATCTGCGCCCTGCTGCCATCAAGGCCAGCGTTATCAAGGAAGACGAGTGAGTCCGCTTCGGCTTCCACAACTTCCGGCGTTCGCTGGCTTCCTCGCTGGTGAAGCTGAAGTGTGATCCGAAGACGGTGCAAAGCATTCTGCGTCACGAAGACGTCAGAACGACGATGCAACGGTATGCGCAGTCCGACCAAGAATCGAGGCTCGAAGCTCAGGGCAAGTTTTTGGCACTTCTGCTCGGAGATAAGGCCCACCTGCTCACGGAGACGATCCAGTGAGGTATCTTGGGCTAAACCTTGGGCTGGAGGACGTGGGCGAAAAAGCCCAAGTCCTTTGGAATGATGGTGGCCAGGGACGGAATTGAACCGCCGACGCCAGCCTTTTCAGGGCTGCGCTCTACCCCTGAGCTACCTGGCCACGTTTCGGAACCCGCTGTCCGCGGGCTGCGAGGACTGTTCGCTTCACGCTAATTGTGCGGGATTCGCAACCGAACGAAACTGCTGCACTGCCGGAAGCGTGCGGAACGTCCTCGATTATAACAACCGCGTGGGTTTCCCTCAACGTTCGCCCTGCGTATTTGTTTGCAGGGAATAAAATGAGAGCGGCCACGGATTTCACGGATAAACACTCAGGAATCATGCGTGAGAATCCGTGCGGGTCCGTGGCGGAGCTTTTATCCCGCGAAGCTCTTCACGAACTCCACCAGGCTGCGCAAGGCAATGCCGGACGGACCCTTTGCGATCCACGGTTTTTGTTCTTCGGTCCATGCGGTGCCGGCGATGTCGAGATGGATCCACGGGGTCTCTTCGGCAAACTCTTTCAGGAACATGGCGGCCGTAATCGCACCACCCCACCGTCCACCGGAGTTGACGATGTCGGCGATCGAACTGCGAATGTGCTCTTTGTATTCGTCGTCGAGCGGCATACGCCACATCTTTTCGCCGGCTTTCGCATTGGCGCTGTGGAAGCGGTTGTACATATCGTCGTCGTTGGCGAAAATTCCCGCGTTGTTGTAACCGAGCGCGACCACGACGGCGCCGGTCAGCGTGGCGGCGTCGACCAGATGCGTGCAGCCGAGTTGGCGCGCGTAGAAGAGGCCGTCGGCGAGGACGAGGCGGCCTTCGGCGTCAGTGTTGATGATCTCAATGGACTTGCCCGACATGGCGATCTGCACGTCTCCGGGCTTCTGCGCTTTCCCGGACGGCATATTCTCCGTCGCGCACACGATGCCGATGACTTTGACTTTCGGCTTCAGCAGCGCGATGGCGCGCATGGCGCCGATCATAGTGGCGCCGCCGGCCATGTCATATTTCATCTTCTCCATACCATCGGCGGGCTTGATGGAGATGCCTCCGGTGTCGAACGTAATTCCCTTCCCTACCAGGCCCAGCACCGGCTTCTCGGGCGCGCCGGCAGGCTCATAGCGCATGACGATCAGTGCGGGCGGCTCGTCGGAGCCCTGGGCGACGCTCCAGAACGCACCCATCTTCAATTCTTTGATCTTGTCGGCGCCGTAGACTTCGCACTTCAGGCCGACTTCCGCGGACATCTTCTTCGCCCGATCGGCGAGGATAGTGGGCGTCATGCGATTGGAAGGTTCATTCACCAGATCGCGAGTGAAGTTTTGCGATTCGCCGATCACTTGCGCTTCGTTGGCTGCCCCTTCCAGCGCGGACTTGTCGCCGCTCGCAACGACAGTGAGCACGTCAATCTTCTGGTCTTTGCGGTCGCTGCGGTAGTAGTCGGGGTCAAAGTTGCCGACGTGGGCGCCTTCCACAATCGCGCGCACAGCTTCTTCCGCTGGAATGCTGGGTGGCGCGATGAAGGCAAAAGTGCGGATTCCGCGGATCTTGAGGGCGCGCACGGCGGCTCCGGCAATGCGGCGCAGATCGTAGCTGGAGAATTTCTTCGCGCTGCCGCCGCTGATCAGCAGCAGGCGCTTGGCCTTCACGCCAGCTGGCTTGTGGAGCAGGTTGGTCTCAAATGGTTTGCCTGCAACTTCGCCGCTGGCCAGCAGATCGGCCGCGACCGACTGCACGGCCGCGTCGCTGGTGGCAATTTTAAGTTGTGGCTTCTTGTCTTTCTCTTTTTCGTTGGGCGCGGGCTCTGCATGGTCAAGCACCACGGCGACCAGGGATTCGGTTTCGAGTTCAGCGGGCGGAGAGAGAGAAATTGTCGTTTTCATAGTTGTTATGCGGGAAGCAGATGATTGTTCCAGTATCGTCGGCTGGGCAGGAAAAGCGCAAGCGGCACGCCCAGACGGGAATAAAATCCGGTGGCCGCCTCAGCTTTCCATAATGATAGGGAACCAAGTAACAGCTTGCGCCGTATCGTCCTTCATCATGTGGCAGGTTTCGAACGCCTGGGATATCATTCAAGCCGCAGCCCATACAGGTGAGGTTTTTCATGCAGATTCGATGGAAGATTGTCTTCTTTATTGCCGCCTTGGCTCTAGGACTCACCGCATTCATGAACCGGAAGACGGCCGCTGCTGCGCCGCAGGCCGCGGCACTGTCTTCGGCGGCCAAAGCCCCACTTCTCGCAAAGGACGCGAGAAATGGGGCACCCGGGGAGGTATCAATCCCCAACACGACGTCGGCCATCAATTCGACGACGCCGATGTCGCAGCGCGTCGTCCACTACGAGATCGATGCCAAGTATGACGCTGCCAAGCACACCGTCGACGCGACCGAAGTGCTCACCTACCACAATCTGACTGGGCAAGCGCTCGACCACTTCCCTTTCCACCTTTATCAGAACGCCTTTCAGCCCAAGGCCACCTGGGTGCGGGAAGCCAAGGTCGAAGGCAGCCGCGACACGGGCTATGACAAATGGGAAGAGAAGGAATACGGCGCGGAAGATATCAAGAGTCTTGAAGTCGTGGGCCAGGGCGACCTGACCGGGCAACTGCAGTTCATCGCGCCCGACGACGGCAATAAAGATGACAAGACCGTCGTGGACGTGCACGTCCCCAAACCGATCGCTCCGGGCGCGTACGTGCAGTTCAAGATCACGTTTCAGACGAAGCTCCCCGAAACGCAGGCGCGGTCAGGATGGAAGCGCGATTTCGTGCTGGGCGGGCAGTGGTTCCCGAAAGTGGGTGTGTGGTGGAACGGATCGTGGAACTGCCATCAATATCACGCCACGACCGAATTTTTCGCTGACTTCGGCGTCTACGACGTGAAGCTAACGGTACCGCAATATGAAGTCGCTGGCGCAAGCGGAGTACTGGTCGAAGAGAAAAGCAATCCCGACAACACCAAGACTCTGACCTATCATGGCGACGACATCCACGACTTCGCCTGGACGGTGAGCCCGCGCTACAAAGTCCGGGAGAGCGTGTATCAATCGCAGATGGGGCCGATCCAGTTGCGCTTCCTGATGCAGCCCGCGCACTGGAGCCAGGCGGAACGGCACGACAAGATTACGCGGGAAACCCTCGATCACTTTGAAAAATGGTACGGACCGTATCCTTACAAGACGCTGACGGTCGTCGATCCGGAACCGGACTCGGCCGCGGGGGGAATGGAGTATCCAACCTTTATTACCGGCGACTCGAGCTGGTTTATGCCCGACGGCCTGTACCTGCCGGAGTTGGTCGTCGAGCACGAGTTCGGACACCAATACTGGTACGGCATGGTCGCCACGAACGAGTTTGAGGACGCGTGGATGGACGAGGGCATCAACAGCTATACGGAAGTCAAGGTGCTGGATTCGATCCTGGGCAAGAACACGTCAATCTTGAGTATGGCGGGAATTACCGTGGGTGAACGCGAACAGCAAAGGCTCACCTACATCGGCGTGGCCGACCGCGATGCGATGGCGGAGAAGGCTTACGACTACTACAGTTTCAGCTCCTATGGTGGGATCACCTACGGCAAGACCGCCAGCGTGCTGCTCACGCTCGAAGGCATCGTCGGCGAAGACACGATGGCGAAGGCGATGCGTACGTACTTCATGAAATTCCGCTTCACGCATCCGGTGAAGGAAGACTTCCTGAAAACGATCGAGGAAGTGTCGGGCAAGGATTTGCACTGGTACTTCAACCAGGCCGTGTACGGGTCGCAGGTGATGGATTACGAAGTAATGAAGGTCGATTCCTTCCCGGCGAACTGGTACGAAGAACACAAGGACAGGAAGGATGCGAAGAAAGACGAAAAGGACGATACCGTGTACCAGTCCTACGTGTCGTTGCATCGCAAGGACGATTTCGTGATGCCGGTCGAGGTGGAGATCGTATTCCGTGACAGCAAGAACAATGTGGAGAAGATCCGCGAGCACTGGGACGGAAAAAGCCGCTGGACGAGATTCAGCTACCTGAAAAAGGCGAAGGTGGTGTCGGCGGAAATCGATCCCGACCACACGGTGCAGATCGACCGCAACAATTTCAACAACAGCTACACCGCCGAACCGAATGGAAAGCCAGCACACAAAGTAGCGAATTACTGGCTGTTTATGACTCAGTTCTTCAGTCAGGCCTTGGGGTGGTGGGCGGTGTGACGCGGCGAGCGTTCGAGAGCAAGCGTCGTTTTGCAGGATATTGGTCTACGGTGGGATTGAGGACAATTACGAATGACTGAGAATAAGGGTCTATTGAGCAGCGGCTTGGGCATGGTGCTGCGCAACAAGAGCTATATCGTCTGGTTTTATGTGCTGAATCTTTTTCTCGGGTTATTCGGTACTGTTGCGTTCGTCAATCTGGCGGGAGGAATTCTCGACCACAGCCTGCAGTCCGATCGCCTGTTACACGGCTTTTCGTTAGGAGTGCTCATCGAGATGGTGGCGCGGCCCGAGTTTGGGCCGACCATCGCTTCCAGAGGGCCAGCGATGTTTTTTGCCCTGCTCTTCATGGTCGCGACCACATTGTTCCTGCCAGGCGTTTTTCAGGGTTATGCCTCGACGTACCGGCTGCCGCGCGAGGATTTCTTCCGCGCCTGTGGGCGAAATCTGTGGCGGTATATCCGCCTGCTGATTGTGGCCGGCATTGTCATGATCGTCGCCACGATCGCTCTGTTCAGCTTCCATGGCGTGCTGGAGAAGAAGGCCGCGGAAAGCACGAACGAACTACTGCTGCCCGAAGTCCGCTTTGCGGGGCTGGCGGTTATTTTCCTGATCATGACCGGGTTCCGCATCTGGTTCGATCTGGCTGAAGCGGATATCGTATTGAGCGACCAGCGCGCCGTGCGCAAATCGATCTGGACGGGCCTTCGGCATGCGCTGCGAAGCCTGATGCGTCTACTGGCGAGTTACGTGGTCGCCACGATTGTGGCAGCAATCGTGCTGGTGGGCGGGATCTGGACGTGGATGAAGTTCGTTGCTCCGGAAAGCGTTTTCGGGGCGTTTGTCGTCAGCCAACTGACTCTACTTTTGCTTTTGATCCCGCGCTTCTGGCAGCGAGGAATCGTCGTGTCGTACTGGCAGCAGCGGATGATGGTTCCGGTTGCGCCGGTGCGGCCGATTGAGCCGCAACCGATCGAGCCGCAGCCAGTCGCGGTTGCCGTACTTCCAGTTCCCGCGCCGCCCGTCCCCGACCCGCCGTTGGCGAACGAGGGATGAGCCAGGCTCATGAGGGAACCGCCGCGGCTGTCCGTCGGGCAGAAGGCCAGATACCTCTGCGAGTGACTGCCTGACATCAAAACCAGGTCGAACTCCGCTCGACGGACAGCCGAGGGCGGCTGTCCCCACATAACGCCACCGCATAGCGACGTCACAACAGGACGATCGTGATGCCTTGATTGCGGCGGCCCAAGTCAGGGTCGCTCTTCAATGCGGTGTGCGATTGCAGCAGTCGCCAGGTCGCGTCATCCGACTTCGACCAGTTCTCTCCGAAAATGCAGCCGCGAATCTGGCCCGCCTCCGCCAGGTCGTGCAGACGCCTTTGCACCGCGATGCGGATGTCTCCTCCCGCGCCGGTCGATCCGTAACCGTGGACCAGTTTCAGGAGAGAGCATTTCTGCTGGCGGGCAAGGGCAAGTTCCCGTTCGAGGCGCTGCAGGGCCTCGTGGACCTGCGGCATGTCGGACTTGAGGTTGACGGTTTTGACGGCGCGCCTCGCGATCTGCCTTTCCATCCCGAGTTCCCATCGTACGCCAACGCAAAAAAGCCGGCCCCCGAAGGGACCGGCTACTCTCTCGCAAACCTGATCCGCCGTTAGTTCACGGCGAAGATCAGGTCATCGTGATCGTCATAGGCACCCGTGCTGCACGACGACGCGCTCCCCTGTTCTGCAAAGTCGGAGTAGAGGCGGTCGGCGAAGGCCGGGATGATTTTCTCTCCATTGATTCCAAGCCGCGACGCCCTCTTTCAGCTTCGCAAAATGTTGGGGATTTGCCATGAGTCAACCTACTGGCCGCCCATCATACGCCGCTTTGCTGCCTTGGGATCAGCAGGAAATTTCCTGTTGGGTGGTTCGGTGCTGCCGGCTAACAGCAGGTTCCTCGGCGATGAAGCCGCCTCGGAATGACAAACCTTGATTATCAGCGAACGAAAAATTCAGCGCTCTTTATGCTTTCCGGCTGCGGTTGATCGCTTCCCTGGCTTCCTTATCCGCCGTGCGCCGCCGGTCGGTCTCGCGCTTGTCCCAGAGTTGCTTGCCCTTGGCCAAAGCCAGCTCCACCTTGACTCTCCCGTTCCTGAAATACATCCGAGTGGGGATCAGGGTCAGGCCTTTTTGTTGCGTCTTGCCGATCAGCTTGCGGATCTCTTCGCGATGCATCAGCAGTTTGCGGGTGCGGAGGGGTGCATGATTGAAGATGTTGCCGTGCTCGTAGGGACCGATGTGGGCATTCAGGAGCCAGACCGCATCGTCCTTGACCAGGCCATAGGAGTCCTTGAGGTTGGCGAGGCCACCCCGGACGGATTTGACCTCGGTTCCGGTGAGAACCACCCCAGCCTCAAATTTTTCCAGCAAGAAGTAGTTATGTGAAGCGATCCTATTAACGGCAGCGTCCCGGTCGCCGGCGGCGGTGGGGTCCCGGTGCGGAGATTTCTCCGGGTTGGGCTTCGTCTGGTGCGTGGATTGGCGGGCCATTGGGTCGAGTTCGGTTTCATCTTAGCAGGAGGGTGTTGGAAGGGTCTTGGTCGCCAATTCTTCGGAGGAACCTTGATGCGTGCGCTCCAGATTTTCGTCCTCTCGGGCCTGGGCTGTCTGGCACTGGCGCAACAAGGTCCGCCAGAGTGCAAAGCCGTGACTTATTGGGGAGTTACGGGCTGTGAACCGACCGCTCATGGCGAGTGCGCTAAGGGTTACCACAAGCAGGCCGCCTGCCCTACGAATCCTATGATCAAAGCGCCTTGCCGTCTGCTGTGTGTGGCGGATGCACCCAAACCAGATCGAGCCAAGAAGAAGGCTCCTGAGAGCGCAAGCCCGGGAACCCACTAGTCCTACGACCAAAGAGTGTAACTCCCGTGTGTGCAAGCACATCGGGAGGTGGAAAGGCCGATGCTATAATCGCGACACCGAACGTTTTTTCGTGTACCGAACGGATTTTTCCGCGCCAAAAGCCTCGGCGAAACGCGGGAACACTCCTTGTCCGGCGATCTGTAGTTTAAAGACTGTAATAAGAAGGATCATCTCGTGAGGATTATCGAATGAGACGCCTGATGCGCCCGGCTCTATTCCTGCTGCTGGTCGCGGCTGTAACTCTGCCCGCCATCGCCGACAAGGTGAAGGACCTATACGCCAAAGGCCAGGATGCAGAAGCCCGCCAACAGTACGAGGTGGCCTACGGTTTTTTCAAGCAGTGCTACGATCTCAAGCCCAAAGATCTGCGCTACCGGGCATCTTTTGAACGCATTCGGTTCGAGGCTGCGGCCGCAATTGTTCACCACGGGCAGAAGCTGCGCGAAGACGGCAAGCTCGACGAAGCCGTGGCCGAGTTCCAGAGAGCGCTTGGGATCGATCCATCGTTATTCATCGCCAAGCAGGAACTGAACCGCACGCTGAAGATGATCAACGACCAGCGGAATCCTCAGCCGCAGGCCGCCGGGCCGCCCGTCGGTCTGGAGCGCAGGGTCCACGATGCGGCGGGACCGGTGGAACTTGCGCCCATCTCGAATATCCCCATCACGGTTAAGCTCACCGACAAATCCGACACTGTCTTCCGGACCATTGGCCAACTCGCCGGAATCAACGTCTTGTTCGACCCCGATTACACTCCCCGCCAGATCAAGGTTGAATTGAACGGAGTCACGCTGGAAGAGGCGCTGGAGATCACGGCACTGGAGTCGAAAACCTTCTGGCGGCCGGTCACGCTGAATACGATTTTCGTGGCGCAAGATAATCCGGCCAAGCGCAAGGAACTGGAACAGAGCGTCCTCAAGACTTTTTATCTTACGAATCTCTCGGCCCCCACCGAATTGCAGGATGTGGTGAACGCGATTCGCGCCGTGCTGGATGTGCAGCGCGTGCAGCAGTTGCTCTCACAGAATGCCTTGGTGGTGCGCGGGACGCCCGATCAGATCGCGCTGGCGGAAAAACTGGTGGAGGATCTGGATAAGGCGCGTCCGGAAGTGATCGTCGACATCGCCATCATGCAGGTCAGCAAAGACAGGTCGCGCACCTTGGGATTGAGTCCGCCCACCAGCGCCACGGTTACGCTGCAGTCGAACCTGAGTTCCACGACCACCACGAACGGTACAACGACGACAGGGTCCGGAACCACCACCACCGGCTCCACGAACGGACTGAACCTGAACACTCTGGGCAATCTGAACGCTACTGACTTCCAGGTTACGATCCCCTCCGCCAATCTGTCGGCGGTGATGAGCAACAGCGACACAAAACTGATTCAGAATCCGCAGATTCGCGCTCTGGACGGGCAGAAGGCTTCGCTCAAGATCGGTGACAGGGTCCCGGTGGCGACCGGATCGTTCCAGCCGGGGATTGGTGGTGTCGGCATCAACCCGCTGGTGAATACGCAGTTCCAGTATCTGGACGTGGGTGTCAACATCGACATCACGCCGCACGTGCACGCCAACGGCGAAGTCACACTAAAGATTTCGATGGATGTTTCGGCGGTCACGGGCCAGTCGAACATCGGCGGCATCAGCCAGCCCATCATCGGGCAGCGCAAGATCGAGCATGAGATTCGACTGAGGGATGGCGAGGCTAATTTGTTGGGCGGAATCATGGAAGACCAGCAGACCAAATCGCTGAGCGGGATTCCCGGACTGGCGCAGATTCCAATCCTCAAATACCTGTTCGGACAGACCCAGCAGGATCATTCGGAAAACGAAATTATCTTTGCCATCGTGCCGCACATTATCCGTGGCACGGATGTGAGCGAGATGAACCAGCGAGCGATCGACATCGGCACCTCGACCACAATCGAGTTGCGCCATTCGAGCAAGCCGCAGGCTGCTCCGACGCCAGCGCAACCGGTCGCACCTGCCACACAGCCGCCAGCAAATCAGACTGCTGCTCCCAACGCGGGCGGGACGGCTAGCTTCCTGTTTGATCCGCCCACCATTCAGGCCGCAAAGGGCAACACATTTGTGGTGAATCTTCTGCTTTCCGGCGCGCAGAACGTGCATTCGGTGCCGGTGCAGTTGAACTACGATCCGAAAATGCTGCAACTGGTGAACGTGTCGAATGGCGGTTTCCTGTCGCAGGATGGCCAGGCAGTAGCCCTGGTGCACCGCGAGGATGAAATGGTGGGCCAGTCGACAATTACGGCGACGCGTCCGCCAGGCGCGGGCGGAGTCTCGGGCCAGGGCGCAGTCGTGACACTCACTTTTCAGGCGAAAGCAGATGGACAGACTCCCCTGACCATCACCCGCGGAGGAGCGCGCGATCCCGGCTTGCAGGCCATCACGGTCAACGGGGCGCAGGCGTCGGTCACTGTTCAATAAGTCTGAGCAAAAGAAGACCACAGGAAAATGACGGTATACAGATTCCATTCCGGGCCGAACGCGAAGCCCGAACGGGGGTTTACGCTCCTTGAGTTGATCGTCGCGGCGACCATCCTGTCGATCCTCACGATGATGGCGCTCCCGCTGGCGCGAGTCACGATTCAACGCGAGAAAGAAAAGCAACTCCACAAGGCGCTTTGGGATATGCGCGACGCCATTGACCGCTATAAAGACGCGGCGGATCGGAATGCGTTTCAAACCAAGGTCGACAGTTTCGGCTATCCGCCTGATCTGGAGACGCTGGTCAAGGGAGTTGAGGCCCAAGGCGGCAAGAAATTGCGTTTCCTGCGTTCTCTCCCTGTGGACCCCATGACCAAGAGCACGGAGTGGGGGATGCGGTCGATGCAGGACGATCCCGACTCTGACTCGTTTGGCGGACAGAGCGTGTTCGACGTTTACTCCAAGTCGGAAGGCACGGCACTCGACGGAACGAAATACAAGGACTGGTAAATGCTGCGTGGCGTGAACAATTTGAAACGAAGCGGACACCCGGCGCGCCGTTTCGCTCGCGCCACACTGGGGCGCGTCCGCGGTTTCACGCTGCTGGAGTTGATGATCGTCATCAGCATCATCATGATCCTGATGGCCGTGGCTGTGCCCGTCTATAACCAGTCGGTCGTGCAAGCTCGTGAATCCGTCCTGCGATCGAACCTCAGCACGCTTCGCTCGGTCATCTCGCAGTACACCCTCGACAAGCAGAAAGCTCCCCAATCGCTCGACGACCTTGTCCAGGGAGGCTATCTCCGACAGATACCCGTGGATCCCATGACCCGGCAGACCAATTGGGAAGTGAAAGAGGAAGACGTGTTGATGTCGGTGGACCAACAGGAGCCTGGCATTTGGGACGTCCATTCGGCCGCTAGCGGCATCGCCAGCGATGGGACAGCCTACAGCACCTGGTGAGAGCGGGCCCTAAATGCCCCGCAGCGCAGCCATCGGGCGCTTACGGTGCTGCCACCCGCGTATCCCCGTCTGGGAATTCCCCGCATCATCGGTGCAACCCAAGGACTCGTCTATCTTCAACATTTCAAAACTCCGCCCAGACCTCTGATAACATCCTGCAAGAGAACGCGGGAGGACTGATTGCCTGAGAATAGGATTCCCGAACGAAAATTCGGCTTCGCGGTTGAAGAAAGTTTGCACCTTCGCGTGTTAGGCATCGTACTCGCCGGCGGCAAGGGAACCCGGTTGTTTCCCCTCACGCGGGAACGGGCCAAGCCTGCGGTTCCCTTCGGAGGCAAATACCGGATCATCGATTTCGTCCTCAGCAACTTCATCAATTCTGGCATCAACTCGATCTACGTGCTTACCCAGTTCCGCAGCCAGTCGCTGCTGCAGCATTTGAGCGAGGGATGGCAGTTCGGCGGACTGCTGAAGAACCACTTCATCATCAACGTGCCGGCCCAGATGCGTTCGGAAAACGAGAGTTGGTACTTGGGAACCGCCGACGCCATCTTCCAGAACATTAACCTTATTGAGCAGTCTGACCCGCACCTGGTGGCCATTTTCGGCGGCGACCACATCTACCGGATGAACATCGCCAGCATGATCGACTTCCACATGGCTCAGCAAGCGGAAGTGACCGTCGCCGCCATCCCCTGTGCCAAAGAGTACGCCGCTGAATTCGGCGTGATTGAGACCACCGAAGACGGACGCATCCTGGCCTTTCACGAAAAGAATCCCAAAGCACCGACGATGCCCGGCGATCCCAGCCGGGTTTATGCCTCGATGGGCAACTACATCTTCTCGACGCGCACTCTGGTGGACCTGCTCAAGGCCGACGCGAAGGCCCCTGGCAGCCATCACGATTTCGGGAAGGACATCCTGCCCAAGCTCGCCGGCAACGCGCCCATCTATGCTTACAACTTCGAGGCGAATCGCATTCCCGGTGAGGCCGAAGACGCCGTCCCCTACTGGCGCGATGTCGGAACCATCGAGGCCTACTACGAAGCCAACATGGACCTGAACCACATCAAGCCGGAACTCAACCTCTACAATCGCCAGTGGCCGGTGCGCAGTACCAGCTACCCCGATCCGCCCGCCAAGTTTGCTTTCGACGAAGCCAATCGCCGCGGCGAAGCCCTCGACAGCATCGTTTCCGGAGGGTGCATTCTTTCCGGCGGCGTCGTGCGCAAGTCCGTTCTTGGACGCGGCGTTCGCGTCCACACCGGCGCCCTGGTCGAAGGTTGCGTGATCATGGACAACTGCGACATCGGGCGCCACGCCAAGGTGCGGCGCGCCATCCTCGATAAGAACGTCCGTATTCCGGAAGGCACGCAGGTCGGCTACGATCACGTCGCCGATCGCGCGCGCGGATGGCACGTAACCGATTCCGGCATCGTCGTCATCGGACGAGAACACAGCACGGTGCCGGTGGCGGCGCTATTCTCCTGAGCCGCGCCGGAGATTCGGACTGTTGGCGCGAAATTCTGCCTTCGTGTCCCGATGCTAGAACGACAGTCGCGCACTCAACTGAATCTCTCGACCCGGCGTCGTCGCCTGCGTGATGGTTCCAAACTGCGGCGTATTCACAAAACGGTCTGGTGTTCCCAGATTCGTGTGGTTCAGCGCGTTGAAGAATTCGCCACGGAATTGGAACTTCGCGCGCTCGGTCAGGTTGAAGTCTCGCACTAGCGCCAAATCGAGAGTCTGCATTCCCGGACCATACACGGAGTTCCGCCCAACGTTGCCGAATGTGTAGGCAGGAGGCGCGACAAATGCGGCCGTATTGAACCAACTCGCGGCCGTGCGTGTGCCAGAGGTGAAGATTGGTTGCCCCGTCAAATTGGCGCGGATCGGATTCTCTCCCAGCACGGTACCCGCGTTCGCGGTATCCCCGAAAACTGAAATCGTGAACGGGAATCCCGTCTGTACCTGGTAAACGGTCGAGAGGTGCCAGTCTTTGCTGACCACCCGCACCACGCCGGAACGATCCCAGGCGGGAAGATCGTAGACCGCGCTGATGGCAAAGCGATGACGGATGTCGCAGGCTGGACCGCGTTCCGCATTGAGATTACTGTCGTTCTGCGGGATCGACGATTCGAACATGGGCGAGCGGAAATCCGGTGCATCGCTCAGATCCTTCGCCCAGGTGTAGTTTGCCAGGAACGTGAGCCCGTGAGAGTAGCGGCGACGAACGTTGACGTAACCTGCGTCATACCAGCTTTGCGCCGTGTTTTCCAGCAGGTTGATGGTACTAACCGGAAAGCAGATCTGACTGGTCGGGCAACCGGTCGTGGGCGGAGTGTAGGTCACGTCCGTCGGTAGCACCGAGCCTGCGACGAAACTGATCTTCGGGAACGGACGCCGCGGCCCGATCGCTCCCGCCCCGGGAGGCGCGTTGTTGATCAGGTGTGCGCGCTGCAGGTGCACTCCGTGCGAGCCGAGATACCCGATCTCGAGCGTGGTCTGATGCCCGAGGCTCTTCTCCACCGAAGTACTCCACTGCTCGATGTATTGCGAGGGAGCGTGAGGATCCATCGCCGTGAAGCTCACCGTGGTCTGACCCAACACAGCGGGAGAGAAGTTAAGGTGGTTCGAGAGGATCGAGGCGGACGGCGTGAAGTTGTCGCTCTGCTGCGTTTCCGGGAATACGTAGGGAACGTTGTGCCGCTGATTGCACCACGTGTTCATGTCGACGGGTGTGAAAAAAATCCCATAGGCTCCGTGCACAACGA
>OBLW0100000554.1_pt1 | contig 31757 bp, 23 predicted proteins | sample 1520161 | NCBI WGS metagenome assembly OBLW01 (sample SAMEA3539309, study PRJEB22396) | soil metagenome | biome: tundra; feature: field; material: soil | place: USA | collected 2010-05 | depth 0.15 m
CCTGCCAGCGCGGATCAGAACGAAGGTTGTCAAACATCGGCATTGTAAGCTCTATGATCCGGAATACCCGTTGTTGATACGCCTCCTCGAGGCATTTGAAGGCGGAAGTCAGGTCGCCAAGGCCGACATAGACGACGGCAATGTCAAATGGCGAAATGTACTTGCGCTGGGACACCGCGTTGAGTTCGTCGAGGATGTCCAGCGCCTTCGCCCTCTCGCCTGCCAGCGCATAAGCACGGCCCAGTTGAGCCTGATAATAGGATCCTTGTGAAAGGCTCGCTGCCTTTTCTAGGTAGGCGATCGCTTCAGGAAGCTCCCCTTTTTGTTCTAGCGACAAAGCCAAGAACCATAGAGCATTGGCATAGTTAGGGTCGATTTCCAGGGCCCTGCGGCATTGCGCTATCGAATCGTCATACCGGCGCGCCCGGTAAAGAATCAGTCCCAGGTGGCCAAGATGTACGCGCGAGATAGGATCCAGCTCGAGTACACGGTTGTAAGCCTGGACAGCTTCGCTGTGCCGCCCTCTAATGGACAAATAGTCGGCGAAATGTGCGTGCGTCACCGGCTCGTCCGGGCTTAACTCCACAGCCCGCTTGGACTCCGCTTCCGCGGCGGCCCAATCCCAGTCGTAAAATACGTGGACCGCTGCCAACGCGTTGTGGGCGGAAGCAACGGATTCGTCCAGCTCCAGAGCCTTCGCAGCGTTTGCCCTCGCTTTTGGGAACATCTCGTTGGGGGAACCCATCCCGAAAAGTCCAAGATAAAAATATGACCGAGAGAGGTCCCCGAAAGCTCTAGCGTAAGCGGGATCGAGGTCAATTGCCCGGTTGAAGAATCCAATGCTTTTCTCCAAATCGGCCGGAGTCATTTTGTCTCGAAAAAAGTTTCCTTTCAGACAAGCCTCATAGGCCTGCGGGTGGACTTGGCGTACCCGCTCAGAGTGCGCGTGCTTCGGGTCCACCAGTCTATGAACCTGGTGGGCAATGCATTTCCCTAGCTCAGCCTGCAATTGCAGGATTTCGCCCAGGTCGCGCTCGTATCTTCCGGACCACAGGTGTCTGTCTTCACGCGCAAGGACGAGTTGTACTGTAATCCGGAGCTTTTGGTCTGACCGCGACACTGAGCCCTCTACGACCGCGTCTACATTCAATTCCTTCGCTATCGCCGGCAAGGATTTTCGCGATCCTTTGTATAGCATCACCGAAGTCCGCGAAATCACCCGCAGCGAGGGGATCTTGGCAACGGCGCAAATCAGTTCCTCCGTCAAGCCGTCGGAGAAGTATTCTTGCGCCGGATCGCCGGAGAGATTGTCGAGCGGTAGCACTGCTAGGGAGTCAATCTGCGGTGCATGTTGCGACTGAAGCTTTTCGACGGGCGCTATGAATTTGTAACCTCGTCGGGGAAGAGTCTCGATGAAGGTAGGGCTGTCGGCGGAATCGCCGAGCGTTTCGCGCAGCTTGTTGATCGAGGTATTCAGGCCGTTGTCGAAGTCGATGAACATGTCGGAGCCCCAGATTTGGGAGCGCAGTTCTTCGCGGCGGACGACTTCGCCGGGCCGCTTAAGCAACAGCGTCAGAACGCGAAAGGGCTGGTCCTGTAACTTGACGCGGACGCCCTGCTTACGAAGTTCACCGGCGCGCGCATCCACCTCAAACAAGCCAAAGCGCAGGATTGCAGGATAAGGGGGCTCAAGAGCCATCTGCATCCACCCCAAAATGTCAGCGCGAGTCTAACGCACTAAGTTACTGACGCCAAACTTCTTATGAGTTTATAAGAAATTAAGCTTCAATCAATCCGCCGTCCATTGCGCTTCTTGCGAGCCAGTTTTAAGTTTCCCCTCGACCTGAAAGGAGGTCACATGAAAAACGTACATTTGAAAATTTCCGTGATTGTCGGTACCTCGGCGATGCTTCCAGGTAGGCTCCTTGCGGTGCTGACCCTTTTGCTTACGCTCAGCGTCATCCCCGCCTCTGCTAACAACAACGGCTGTAGCAACGCCACTCTGAAGGGCGACTATGGCTTTACAATTTCTGGATACCAGCCTAATCCAGATGGCACCATGAGCCCCGTGAAAGGGGTGGCCATAACGCACTTTGACGGCGCTGGCAAGCTCATGCAGAAGGATTTCGTCGTGACCGCTGGTGTCCCCTTGCCCGGCAACGGCGATTCGCTGACGGGGTTTAGATTTTCAACGGGTGAGACAGGCACATACACGATCAACCCAGATTGCACGGGCGGCGCGGAAATCGATCAGAACGTGCCCGTTCCTTTCGGGTCCACAGGAGTCCTTAAACTCATGCTGGTGGTGACCAATGGTGGGCGCACAATTCACACGGTCGTTTCTGAATTCACTCCTCCCGGAGCCACAACGCCCATCTTAAACACGACTAGCAGTGACGCTTGGAAGATCGATGAGGATCGCGATCACGGGTAGACCACAACCAACTTGAATGGAGTTGTGGAAGCACGCAGCAAACTCATGATCCGGGAGGAATCCTGGTCGACAGCCGCGAAAATCGCGCAAACCAGAGATTCCTCCCGCACTGGCCTCAAACCCGCTGAAAGCTCCATCGGGATTGTAGGCTGTTCGCCCGGTATCTCGGTCTGTTCTCCTATGGATTCGATTTCGCCCGAGGTGCGGTTGGGGGTAAGGATGAGACGTCGCACTAGCCAACTACTGTTAGGTTTCTTCCCACTCTTGAGCGTATGCACTGCTTCCGACCGCACACCGCTGCGCACCGCGGACCCCGTCGTCAAGATCGACAGCGGCCTCGTTGAAGGCGCGCGTTCTCCCGACAATTCCGAGCTAGTTTTCTTTCGGGGTATTCCCTACGCCGCTCCGCCGATTGGGGAGTTGCGCTGGAAGCCTCCTCAGCCGCCGGCACCTTGGCGTGCGACGCGCAACGCGGACGAACTGAGTGCCGCTTGTCCGCAGAGCGATTTTCTGTACCGGGCAATCCAGAGAACCATAAGCAAAATGGGGGGCGATCCGTCGCAGGTAGGCCCGGTGGGCAGGACCAGCGAAGACTGTTTGTATCTGAACGTGATGACCGCCAACTTACAGCGCAAGAACCTGCAACCGGTCATGCTGTGGATTCACGGTGGTGGTGGCGTCAATGGCCGTGGAGATGACGCCGGAGCAAGCTTGGCCTCCATGGGCGCGGTCGTTGTAACCATTAATTACCGCTTGGGAGTGTTCGGATGGCTTTCGCACCCGGCGCTGACTGCGGAGTCGCCACATCAGTCTTCGGGCAACTATGGTTTGCTGGACCAGATCGCGGCGCTGCAGTGGGTGCGCCGGAACATCGCGAAATTCGGCGGCGACCCGGGAAACGTTACCATCTTTGGTCAATCATCGGGCGGCGAATATGTTGGGTGCCTGATGCTCTCGCCTCTTGCCCGTGGACTCTTCAAGCGCGCGATCATGCAGAGCGGCGTACCACTCGATCTCCACCCCAGCGTCCATCCTCCCGGAGGAGAAGTCGATTCGGCCGAGAAGTTGGGCGTTGAGCTTGCGCACAAGCTCGCCGCCGGAGACGCTCCGGATGCAATCAAGAAGCTGCGCTTGGCCTCAACCGACGATGTGTTCAAAGCAGCTGCCGATCATCCCTTTGACGCGGTCGTTGATGGATGGGTCCTTCCCGACCAGCCGCTGGTGATGTTTACCAGGCACCAGCAGGCCGACGTACAAGTGATGGTGGGCAGCACCGCGCGCGAGTTCAGCAACCTCATGGGCCCTGCGGAGAAAACTCCCGAGATGTTTCGCGACTGGGTGAAGAAGTACTACGCGCCCATCGCCGACGATGTCTTTCGGATGTATCCGGTGTCCACTCCAGCGGAGGCGCGCGAGACCCTTATCCGCGTCGGAACTGAGCTCGACATGATCGCTCCCTCCCGCTGGACGGCGCGCGCTATGGAGGGAATGAAAAGCAACGCTTATCTCTACAACGTAACTTGGAACGTTCCCACGCCCGGAGGCCAACAGTTGGGAGCGTGTCACGGGATCGACCTGGATTTGTTGTTTGGCTTGCCGAAGTTGCCCCTGGACGAGGCTGGCAGCACCCTGGCAGAAGCCATGCGCCGCTATTGGGTACAGTTTGCCAGGACTGGGGATCCGAACACGCCTGGACTGCCGAAATGGCCCACGTATGATTCCGCAACCGGACCATATCTGGAATTGGGGGCGCAGATTCGGCCGGCGGTCGCCCTGCGCGAAGATGCTTTTCAGCTGCTCAATCGGGTGTACGCCGAGCGCCTCGGTGGGACAAGACCATAGCTCATCCTTAATTCCGAAAGTGGTATTCTCCACGCTCCATGTCCCGTTCGCGCCTTTTTTACATCGACAACCTGCGCTGGACCGCGATCTTCCTGGTCCTCAGCATGCACGCCGCAGACACTTACAGTCCGCTCGGCAGCTGGTATTACGTTGATCGCAGACCGCTGACCCTTGCGTCATTGCTCTTTTTTGCCGCCTGGCAGATGTACCTGCAGTCTTTTCTTCATGGGACTTCTGTTTTTTCTTGCCGGATACTTTGTTCCCTCTTCTTTTGATCGGAAAGGTCCGCGGGAATTCCTTCGAGACCGCTTCTTCCGCCTTGGTCTTCCCGTATTGTTTTATATGTTCATTCTCGGTCCGATCACAGAGTATTTTTGCGCACATTCCTGGACTTCCACCGAACCAACCTCGTTCACCAACGAATGGCTAAAGCACATCCGCAACGGAGAATTTCTGCAGGAGAACAAGCCTCTCTGGTTTTGTTTGGCGCTTCTTATTTTTTCGATCTTCTCCGCCTCGATAATTCTGTTTTTTCCACTCTCGAATACCACCGAAGAGAATGGTCACCCGCCGAACACCTTACAACTCATCGGCTTTGCCATCGCTATGGCCTGGTTCACGTTCGTTGTTCGGCTTGTCCTGCCACCGGATTTTTCCTTTCTGAACATGCACCTTGCCGATTTTTCTCAGTATATTCTCTTGTTCGGCGGTGGAATTCTGGCAGCCCGTAAAAACTGGCTTTTGAACCTGAGCTTATCCTCGGAAATTCGCTGGTTGACCATTGTCCTGCCTTTAGGATTCGCAGCATGGCTGACGATTTTCTGGAAAGGCGGTGCCCTCGCTGGTAATGGGCGGGCGTTCTCTGGCGGTTGGCATTGGCAGGCTGCAAGCATAAATCTTTGGGAGTCGTTCACTTGCGTTGCGATCTGCTTCGGGCTATTAGTGATCTACGCGAGAAAATTTAACTCCCAGGGCCCACTCGCGAAATTCGCTTCAGATAACGCCTTCAGCGTTTACGTGTTCCATCCGCCAATCCTCATTCTCGCCGCTCGTGCGTTGCATCCGATGGCTTGGCCAGCCATTTCGAAATTTCTCCTACTCACCACAATCGCCGCTGTGGCCTGCTTCGTCCTAAGTGCCGTCGCCTTTCGGCGCACCCCCCTTCTCCGCGACATCCTCTAGTCCTTCTTCGGTGTCGATCAGTTCGCTTTTCATACGCCAAAACCAGAAAAAAGCAATTGTTTTTCAACTCCTGACTTATCGGGAGTTGACCCACAATCCTTCGAATGAATTGTGAACATTTGAGGAATGCTCACCTTCCAAGCATGTTTCTGCGCTTTATTGTCCCCGAAATAGACGATGATTCTGAGCAGGACACCGGTGACATTTAAAGCTGGAGCCGCTCTTGCCGCGGTCTGGCGTTGCAGATTCCCTAGTCGGTTGTTATTCTGCGCGCCATGTCTAGTTTCGATAGCCCTACAATTGACCGCCGTACTTTTCTTTTTGCTGGCTTCGTAGCCGCTATCGGCTTCACTTCCATGGAACAATCTCCTCGCCTTGAAACCTTCACCCAATGGTTGAACGCCACAGCCAGTGCGCGGGAGCGTGCGTTATCAGGCTGCCTCGATCGCATCCGCACGATGGATCCATCTATTCACGCCTGGGTCCAAGTTGAGCCGGAGAAACCAACGGGAACCGGCAAGCTTTCCGGCATCCCGTTTGGAGTCAAAGACATTATTGAGACGCGGGGCTTGTCCACGGCATACGGTTCGCCGGTTTATAAAGGGCGAATCGGCACCGATGATGCTGCGATAGTTCGAGAACTGCGCGGGCGCGGTGCAATTTTGCTTGGGAAAACCGATTGCACGGCGTTCGCGTACATGACGCCGCCTCCTACCCGCAACCCGCGAAATTTGGAACACACGCCTGGCGGAAGCTCCAGCGGATCCGCGGCTGCGATTGCTGCCGGAATGGTTCCGTTTGCGATTGGGACTCAGACGCGCGGGTCCGTGCTGCGACCGGCTTCTTTTTGTGGCGTAACCGGATTCAAGCCCACTTATGGACTTCTCTCTACGGAGGGTGTACTTCAGCTTGCCAAGAGCTTGGACACGCTCGGTTTCTTCACGAATACGCCAACCGATATGCTCGCTCTCTGGGACTCGATGGGGCATGCCACTGGGTCGACGGAGGATTTCGCACTGGGCGTGCCTGAACCCAGGCAAGAGGTTGACCCTGCAATGGCGGCCGCATTTGAAAATGCGCTTATCGTCTTGCGAAAGGCTGGCGCGACCATCCGTCCTCTTGATATTGCCGGAACACTTGCCAAACTCTCCGAAGTGAACAAGGCAGTAATGTTCTACGAAGGCGCGCGGTTCCACCAGCAGCGCTATAAGGAGTACGGCTCCCGCCTCGATCCTGCTCTTGTGGAATTGATTCAGCAAGGTCTGGAAATGCCTACGAAGCAGTACAACGAAGATATGCAGTTTGTCGCGAAGTGCAGGCCGCGGTTCTCTGAAATCTTCAACACCACTCCCGTGATTTTGACCCCAGCCGCGCCTGGCTCAGCACCGCTTGGTTTGGCGTCCACCGGCGATCCGAGAATGAACGCACCATGGACGTCTTTGGGAACTCCTGCAATCACTATCCCCATGCCGGTTTCCAGCGGGTTGCCCCTTGGACTACAAATCACCGCCGACCACGGCCAGGATTCCCGAGTGCTTGCCGCTGCTGTGCGCCTGTATGAAATCCTTACCAGCGCATCGGCGAAAGCCACCGTCTGACCTCGCCAGTGCTCAGACCTTGACAACCACGATTGTGATTTCTGCTGCGATTGAGGATCGAGGCCGACGGTCACGCTGGGTTGATTACCGGGATTCGTACTCGACCTGAACCGAAAGCGTGTCACCTGCCTGATTAACGTTGCGAATCGGAGAAGTCCTAACGCGCCAGAGCCCAACACGGTGCGCATCACTCCGCTGATTGTTCGCAGATGCAGCTTGGCCTTGCAAAACCGTCAGCGGGCAGTATAATTCGGTCGATTTGAGCCGTGCCAAACTCGCGGGGGTATTAGACTGAGAGGAGTTGTTATGGCCACGAATCCTGTTCCCGTTTCCGAACTAGGTTTGATTACCGACAACACCCCGACCGAAATAATCGTTCACTGCACCGGCAAGATAACGTCGAATACGACCCAGTCGTTAAAAGCGACGGTCAAGCCCTTGTTTTCAGGTAGCAAAACTGTCGTGCTGGATTTGACGAATGTAAACTACCTGGACAGTTCCGGGTTGGGTGCGATTGTCGGTTTGTACGTTTCGGCGAAAACGGCTAAGAGTCAGTTGAAGCTTATCAATTTGAACCAGCGCTTAAAGGAACTCTTCAGTATTACGAGGTTGGGCCAGTTTATGGCTGAGGGGCGTGACCCAAACGATCTCGGGCTGCCCTGATCGTCTGTACGCGAACGGTTCGCGGAGGCGGGAAGCGAGTCAACGACGTCGCCGTATTTCTTTCGGGCGGAGCACTCATCCTGGTTGCAGGCAATTCGTAATGTTTCCTGACCCGTTCCCGATTGCCTCGACCTTTCAGGCGAGACGATCAAAAGTTCACAATAACATTAATCGTCTCGCACTCGGAGGGCCGGTTCCGCAGACGTGTGGTTAGGTGACTCACCAGGGGTTAGGATTCGCTACAACTCCTCGTACCCTCGGTCCTTTTGATTCACGTTGTATAAGTGATGCGCACGAACTATCGGAGAAACGACGGGGTGACATGGGTTGATGCATTTGAGGTTCTTCAGGAGAGATCAATATGAGGACAGCGCTGATTTTCCTTCTCTTAGCATCCTCCGCTGTGGCGCAAGAGAAGACAGGAACGACTACGCCCTCCGCCTGCGGACCACTCGATGTGAAATTTGAGGTTAATCGGAACGAGAGTAAATCTATCGAGCCCGAACCGGCTAAGGCGCTAGTGTACGTCGTGGAGGATATTGGGCGGCCTGGAAGTCGATGCCTAGTGGGGTGTGCGACCGTCAGGGTTGGCCTCGATGGAGCGTGGATCGGAGCGAACCACGGCACTAGCCATTTTTCGTTCTTTGTCGAGCCGGGCGAACATCATCTCTGCGCAAATTGGCAATCCACGCTGGGCAGGCTTTCTTCTACTCACTCACTCGCTAATTTCACCGCAGACGCCGGAGAAGTCTATTATTTCAGAGCGCGAGTTTGGGCCTCGGACAGAAGGTTTCTCGCCCTCGATCCGGTGAACGCCGACGAAGGACGCTACCTAGTCGCCACGTCTCCTTTGTCTGTTTCTCGCGCAAAGAATTGAGAAGTAACGCTCCGCGTCAGGCTATCGTGCTCCTTGCCGAACACTCAAAACCCTACTCCAAAAGGGGCGCCCTTTATAATGTGTGAAATTCGGGTCGAAAGGCAGCATGTCTCGTAACCCGACTTACAGAAGTTAGCCCGGCCGCAATCGCCACCAAGTCTCGGTACTCACTTCTTCAACCACCCTTGTAGCTCCAGCCAATCAGAAAACCTGTCGATCCAATGATCCGTTGGGAGGTTCTGCTTTCGCATCCCGAAGCCGTGGCCACCCTTGGCATAGATGTGCAGTTCGGCCCATTTGTGCGCACCCGCCCACTTCTCGTACAAAGCAACGCTTTCCGGCGCCAGTCCGAGCTGATCATCCGTTGCAGCCGCCACAAACATGGGCGGCGCATCCATTGGAACGGGAGCATCCTTAAACATCGCCGCGGCCCCATAGATCGGGGCTACAAAGGCGGGTCGGCCTTCGGGCACGTAACGGAAGGCAACTGCGGCAGCCACCGTTCCGCCGGCGGAGAAGCCGATGATGCCGACGCGGTCGGGGGAAACTCCCCATTCCGACGCGTGCTGCCGAACATAGGTGACCGCAGCTAACCCATCGGCGACGGACAAAGGAACTGCCTTCGCTAACATCTCCTGAAATTTCTGCTTCTCTGCAAACAGCGCCGCAAATTCCTGGGTGGCGTCGTCTCCGGTGTGCGCGAGGCGGTACTTCAAGACAAAAGCGGTCGCGCCTCTCTCGGCCAAGTACTTGGCCACGTCGGTGCCTTCGCTGGTGATGGAGAGGGCCATAAACCCACCGCCCGGACAGATCACCACTGCTGTCCCATTTCTTGACTCCGGAGAAGGTTTAAAAACCGTCAGGGTTGGCGTGGTCACGTTGGTGACGACTTCCGTGTTCCAAGTTTTCGAAAAATACTCTTTCTCCGAATAGTTCTCCAGTGTCGAGCCTGGCGGCTTGCCGGGGTACAGCGGCAAGACATCTTGAGCGGCTACGCAGGTCGTAACGAGCAAAACTACGCCAAGGGTTCGAAGGAGGAATGCTTTCATGGCCGTGCAGTCTAGCAAAAAATCGCGTCTGTGATCTTGGGACCAGGTCAGAACCGCCGAAAAATAACTTCTCGTTTAGACAACAAGGAAGCTGTCCAGAAACACGACCCTGAAGCATCGAATGAGCAACGCAAAACCTGTTCCGATATCCCACATGGAGTGACTTCGAGTCGTCGATCAGGTGTGCCGTATCGAACATCTTTTCCGAGGTGATCTCCGCATACTCGTTGCTAGCCCAAGGATTTCCAACGGAAATCTTGAGCCAAGGAGGAAGACAACATGCACCATCGTTATCGATATTTGTTCGGTTTCTTTGTTCTTACCGCAGCTCTTGCCGCCCCCACAGCAATTCGCGCTGCGGCAAAGCCACAAGACAATGGACGCCAAGCAGAACGTCAAGACGACAAAGACCAAAACAGGGTCTATGATCGCAGTCACAAGGATTATCACAATTGGGATGCCAACGAAGACCGTTCCTACCGTCAATATCTCGGCGATAAGCACAAAGAATATCGTCCCTTTACTGAAACGAAACCGAAAGAGCAAACCGCGTATTGGAATTGGCGTCACGGTCATCCAGATCAAGACAACGGACACTAGCCAGTAAGATAATCAAGCCGCAAAGAATGTATGTGTCAGGTCGAGGGAGCGGTCATCCAGGGCCACTCCCATTTCGCAAGCTCCGGGACTTTATTCTAGGGATGGTCGGATCCTCTTGGGGGGCAAGTGCGCGATGGCCTTCTGCCATCAACCGGCCTTCTCATCGCAGGACTTAGCTTGCGGTCCGACGAGAGTTCGGATTTGCCGATTCGCTCATAACTTTTCCATTTCGATTCCCTCAATCGCAATTCTGGGTCGTCCGGCCTATCGTTGCGAGGTCCTTCTTTGAAGGACTATCATGACCGCATGCAGGAAACCATTGGCCATTACCGGATCCGGCGCAAGATCGGCGAAGGGGGAATGGGGGCTGTGTACGAGGGCTGGGATGATCGCCTCGAACGGCCCGTAGCCGTTAAGACCATCCTAGAAGCAAAGGAGAGCAAAGAAGCCCGCAACCGGCTTTGGCGCGAAGCGCGTTCCCTGGCCCGCGTGAATCATCCCAACATCTGCCAGGTCTTTGACGTCCTTGAAGAAGGTGAGTCTCTCGTACTCATCTTGGAATTGCTCGAAGGTCAGTCCCTGGCCGACCGCCTCCTCACCGGCATGATCACCACCTCAGAGGCCTTGCACATTGAATGTCAAATCCTCGGGGCTCTACAGGCGCTTCACGACCTGAGCATCGTGCATCGCGATCTCAAACCCTCCAACGTCTTCTTGACACGCCACGGTGCCAAACTCCTCGATTTCGGCTTGGCTCGCGCGACGGATGCAAGCTTCACCGGCGACCCAAATCAGACGCGAACCACCGACTCTTTGACCGCACCCGGACTTATCGTTGGCACTCCCCACTACATGGCGCCGGAACAGGCCGAAGGTCTCCCGACAGGTCCAGCTGCGGACATCTTCGCGGTTGGCACTATCTTTTACGAAATGCTTACAGGTAGGCGGCCCTTCGAAGGCCGTTCCATCGTCGATGTCCTCTACGCGGTCTTACACCAAAATCCTCCGCCTCTCAGCGGATCGCGCGAAATTGAAGCTTTGGACCGCGTCATCCGCCGCGCCCTAGCCAAGCGCGTAGAGGAGCGTTACTCAGCCCGCGAAATGCTTCAGACCCTCGAATCTGTTTCTCTCTCCGGCCGCACCGCCGATGCTTCGCGAACCCGCACCGTCTCCCGAATTATCGTCCTACCTTTTCGCGCGCCGAAAACTGATGAGCAGACCGATTTTCTTAACCACGCTCTCCCCGACGCCATCAGCAATTCTCTCTCGGCCGTGGAGAACCTCATCGTGCGTTCTACCCTGCTGGCCGCCAATTTGGGAGTACAGCCAGATCCCAAACGGGTGGCCGTCGAGGCCGACGTCGACGCCTTCCTCACCGGCTCTTTGCTCCGCGTAGGGGATCGCTTTCGGCTCACCTGCCAGCTCGTCGAGGCACCCAGCGGCTCCGTTCTCTGGTCGGAGTCGGCGAACTCTTCGATGCAGGACCTTTTCATGGTTCAAGACGAGTTGTGCGAACGCGTCCTGCAATCTCTCCAGCTACCGCTCGACGAGCGCGAAGGCCGCTGGTCCCATCGTGACGTCCCGGCCAGCGCCAGAGCCTACGAGTATTATCTTCGCGCCAACCAGCTCGCCCTTACTCGCACCGTAGATAGCATGGATCTCGCCCGCGACCTTTACCTTCAGTGTGTGGAAGAGAGCCCCTACTATGCCCCGGCGTGGGTGCGGCTCGGCCGCGTCTGCCATTTCCTAGGAAAATTCGGCGACCATGCAGAGGGCGATGTGGAGCGCTCGGCAGGAGCGTTCCAGCGCGCCTTTGCTCTCCATCCTGACCTGGCCATCGCCCACAATTTCTATACGCCTGTGGAGTGCGACCAGGGCCAACCTCACAAGGCCATGCTCAGGCTACTGGAGCGGGCGCGGTCCCACCGCAACGATCCCGAACTCTTTGCCGGTTTAGTTCAGGCCTGCCGCTATTGCGACGAACTCGATGCTTCGATTGCTGCTCATTTCCGTGGCCGTCATTTGGACCCGCACCTGATGACCAGCGCCGCGCATACGTACTTCCTCCTCGGCGACTACGCCAACACGCTCGATTGCTACAGCAAAAAAGGCGCATATTACCTCGATTGCGCTGCCTTGGTGGCTATGGGCGAGAACCAGATCGCCCTTTCCAAGCTTCGGGAACGCGAGCAATCCGGAGGCGCAACCGGCTCGGTTCAAGGCATCATGCGCTCACTTCGTGCCTACCTCGAAGGCAACTGGGAAGAATGTTTAAACGCGATTGCGGCCGCAGAAACGGTCATCCGCAAGGATCCGGAGACCTTGTTCTACTCGGCCCGCCATCTCGCTCGCATCAACGAGACCGACCGGGCCATCTCGGCGCTCTCTGCCGCCATCGATCGCGGATTCGTCTGCGCCTCTGCCATTTCGCGCGACCCATGGTTCAATTCCTTGCGGTCCTGTCCTCGTTACGCTGAAGTCATGAAAGAAGCCCGCTGGCGCCGCAGCGAAACGCATGCCGCATTCCTAGCGGCGGGGGGCGAGCAAGTGATCAGTGTCGCGTAACAGCGTAACGATCGGAAGACTCTGACTTAGGCGATTCAACTGACTGGGATTTGGTCGTATGCTATGCCCATGGCCAATAAGCTTTTCTTCGTTGCTACGGTCTTGTTGGTGACCACGTTCGCTGCTGCCCAAAGCACAACTCCCAAAGCACGCCCCCGCGCCTCCGACCTCGGACTGAAGGTCGGCATCCTGCCGATCGGGCCGCTCAATGCGATCACCGATGTTGCCGGTGTCGAAGTCGGGCAGACGACCATTATTCGCGGCGACAACATCCGCACCGGCGTGACCGCCGTTCTGCCACACTCCGGCAATCTCTATCGCGAGAAAGTGCCTGGTGCGATTTTCGTGGGCAATGGTTTCGGAAAACTGGCGGGCTCCACACAAGTAGATGAAATGGGCGACATCGAAACGCCCATCCTGCTGACGTCCACCACAAGCGTGCCGCGTGCGGCGGACGCGCTGATTGGCTACATGTTGACATTGCCGGGCAACGAGGATGTGCTGTCCATCAACCCTGTCGTCGGCGAGACCAATGACGGATATCTGAGCGACATTCGCGGCCGCCACATCACGTCCGACGACGTGTTCGCCGCAGTCAAGAACGCGAAGGGCGGCCCGGTCGAAGAGGGCGATGTCGGCGCGGGTACCGGGACGGTGGTCTTCGGCTGGAAAGGCGGCATCGGGACCTCGTCGCGCCGGCTGCCCGCCAATCTCGGTGGATACACGGTTGGCGTCCTTGTGCAGACGAATTTCGGTGGCGTCCTCACGATTGCAGGCGCCCCCGTGGGCCAGGAACTGGGCCAGTACTACCTGCGTACGGAACTACGGCAAGCCGGCGGTGGGAAAGACAAGGCAGACGGATCATGCATGATCGTCGTCGCCACCGACGCGCCGCTGGATGCGCGCAACCTGAAGCGGCTCGCAGCGAGGGCGTGGCTCGGAGTTGCGCGCACAGGGAGTTCGGCCTCGAACGGCAGCGGAGACTACGCGATCGCATTCTCGACGGCGCCGCAGGTGCGGATCCATGCCAATGACAAAGCACTGACGCGGACCGTGGAAGTGATGACCAACGACGGCATGTCGCCGCTGTTTCTGGCCGCGATCGAAGCTACGGAGGAAGCAGTGTACAACTCGATGTTTAAGGCGACGACGATGACTGGCAACGGACACACGGTCGAGGCTCTGCCGATTGAAAAGACGGTGAAGATACTCAAAGAACATCGAGTAATCGAGTAAATAGCTCACCCTCACTCGTCTGCGCGATTCACGTACGAGGAGGATACAGGTGACGCTCATTTTGGAGACTTCATCAGCGACAGGTTACTCGGAGCAATTCGTCCACGCTTGATAAACGCCGTTGCCGGAAAACTGACCGTCCTGGTACGGCAGGTGTACCGGTAACCGGACAAGACGCCACTTGTCCGGTTTGCGCTGCGGGCCGACGAGTCGCCGCTAATCCTCGTTCTAGCCTCATTCCGTGCAGAATGATCGCAGATATCTCGAAACAATTTGACGCTTCATTCGTATAGTAGATTGCGGGTGTTCAGAAGGGAGTTCCTTATGACTATGAAAATGTTGATCGCCCCGCTGACATTTGTAAGTCTCGCCGTATTGCTTGTTTACACGGAACCTCATATCTCCTGTGTAGTGATGGTTTTGGCGAAGTTCGCGGGCCATGGGGCGCTCTAATCGGGCAAATGAAGTACTGCAGCCCAAATGTCCGGTTTATCTGTATTGATGGCCCGCAAGGTGGCATGATTCCCCGGAGGGTGTCTCGTGAATAAAAGACTCTGTTTTGTGTTTGCTGCATTGATGGCGGTTCCCGTTGCTCTACTTGGGCAGGAGAAGTCACAAGCGCAGTCCGCTCCGCCAGCAAACCCGATTACTGCGAGCGAAAAAGGTTTCTACTCGTTTGTGAGCAACGCGGTCGTGGGTGCGGCGCAGAAAATGCCGGAAGAAAACTACTCCTTCAGACCGACACCGGAGGTTCGCAGTTTTGGCCAGCTCGTTGGCCATGTGGCCGACGCTTCGTACATGTTCTGCTCGCAAGCCATAGGTGAAGCAAACCCAGCGAAGGACATCGAAAAAACGAAGACCTCAAAGGCCGCTCTCGTGGCCGCGCTCAAGGACGGAGTTGCGTACTGCAACAAGGCGTTCGACAGCATGACTGATGCAAAAGGCAGCCAGATGGTGAAATTCTTCAACTTCGACATCGCGAAGCTCACGTTGTTCTCGCTCAATACGGCGCACACTGATGAGCACTATGGGAACATGGTGACCTATTTGCGACTCAAGGGGATTGTGCCGCCGACAAGTGAAAACCCGCCCGGACAGGCGCCGAAGTAAAAGACTCAAACCGCCTAAGTACTGATTAACGCGACGGTCTCAATGGGTCGACGCTACACCGGCTCGAAGCCCACGCGCAGGGCTTTCAGTTCGCGAGCGTTGATTCAAGCGGAACACCAACTCCTTCTGTATCATTGCCGCTCCACTTATGTCTTCCTAGTCGATGGGAGGCTGTTCGAAGGTTGGTTCGCAATGCCGGCCCTGGACCGAGCGAGTGCGGAGGCTTTTGCGGATGCGCTGAATGGGCAGACTTTCCTGGTGAAGTATGACCCGCGCAAGCCCAAAGATTCCGTCGTGGAAGGGAAAGAGGTTCTAGGCAGAAAGGTCATTCAAGATACGAACATCTTCAATCCCAAGGTGTGGTAGCCCGGTCTGACCGAGTAACGTGAGCAACCGAATCAGCTTCAAGCCGCCCGCACAAACCAACCAAGTCCCGATTGACGCGCGATCGGAAGTTACCAGTGCCAAAAGAATTCCAGCCAGACGACTATTATTGCCAGAAACAGGGCAAACAGAACGTTGATTGCCCATCCCAACCAAAAGGCCCACTTGAAATATTTCCAGGAAATCAAAGCGAGCACAAGCACGGGAAGTTCGCAGACCAGCATGGCCAGATAAGACCGCCGATTAGCCTCAATGGCGGCTTGGCCAATTCGTGGGTCAGAATGCCCTAAGCCAACGATGGCGAGCCCGAGTACGATCGACGCGCCTGCAGCGAGCGCGGCCGAAGCCCTGTGGTAGCGACGCAAGAGCGGCGCCACAATCATGAAAGAAATACCGAGAACTAAAATAATCGCCAACGGTCGCCTCGAAACCGTGCGCCACGCCGCAACCGACATTTAAGCGAGCGATGCCGTCGCAATAATCCAAAGTTTACCAGAGAGAAGATTTCTCAACACTGGTCCGGGACCGGGGCATGTCGGTCTGTCTATCGAGAATAGTCTCCGTTTGGCGGATGAGCCCACGGGCAATCTCGACACACTGGCACGGTCCGCCAGACCGACGCGTTCCAACAGCGCCAGCGCCTTATTCCGACTGAGCAGGCGCTTCCCACGCTAAAACGGCGCGGGCTCGTCCATGGATGAAAGCATCCAAGCTGGATTTGCGCTGCCGGGCTTGGCACAGCACTGTAGGGAATGGCAGGAATTGGTACTGTAGGTCCAATTTCCGCCCGGGGAACTGTTGCGCCATTCCTCGTTACCATCGAAGTTGGACATCTACGCGCAGACAATCACGCCAGCCAAGCACGCAGCTCAAGCGTGCTGTGTCGTCGCTGGTATTTTCTCCTGAGCAAAATCCGTCCTTGCCGCTCGAGGCACCCACGCCGACCGAAACGTGAAGAAAGACAGTGAAGGGAAGGGAACTAGTGAATCGTCAGATTCCGACGTGAAAGCTTAGCTTGAGCGTCTCTGACAGAGACTCCGTTCCATCATGGGGATCATCCTTGACCCACCCATCTCCACGAAACAAGGCAGGATGCCGCTGGCACCTGCAGTTGAAAGATAAGGAATCTCGCTGTTTTGTGGGGAAATTTGTGGATAAAGGCAATTTAGAGTTCAAGCCCGAGTTTCGTTTCGAGACCACGAACCTTCTGGCGAGAGTCGTCGAAAAGTGGGACGAGGTGCCCATCGGCCTTCTGCAGCACCTTGACCTGCGCAAGTCCCTCGAAGTTGCAGGGATTGCTAGCCGGGTGATCCAATGAATGGATTTCGAATGGTGAGTTGTCCATCAATTGTCTGGCTATCGTGAAGGTCTTCGGAATAGAGAGTCGTGCATCCAGCTTCCAATGCTGCGGAAACGACCAGGGCGTCGTAGATGTTGTAGCCGTGCTTCTCCGCAATTCTGAGTGCCGCTTCGTGCATTTCGACGGTGATGGGCAGGGGAGAAGGACAGAGAACTCGAAAAGCATTCAACGCTTCCGTCACATCACTCCAGGACATTAAGATTTTTCGGCGAGCCACAGAGGCGAATTCGTCCAAGATCTGCACGCTGAGTACTCCTCCTGATGAGAGGAGTTCCTCAGCTTGCGTGCTGCGGGGCTCGTCGTGCGCCACAGCATAGATCAGCACATTCGTATCGAAGAAAGCCTTAGCGGGCATTGGCCTCTTCTCGATCAAAGACAAATCCGGGAGGTAAAGGACGTCGGAGTTTGCGAAGACGAGCGAGTGCGTTAGGCTTGCTCTGATCACGGCTCACTTCGAACACCCGCTCACGAGCGATCCGAATCTCGATCTGGTCGCCTTCTTTGAGGTCGAGCGCCTCAACCACAGCCGTGGGCAACCGCACCGCCAGACTATTGCCCCATTTCGATACCTGCATCAGCCCTCCTTGATACACAATGCAGTTGTATATCTCAAAGAGGATCCGTGCAATTCACTTTGCTAGTCCTGCCGGGCGCGCCATCTCATTGAAATTAAAAGAGTAAGAAAACGCTCCTTATGGCCTACCTACACAAGCCCGGAGCATCCCCTTTTCAACAATCCGCTCATCGGTGCCGTGACGGGAACGGTCTACCCTCAAGAATTTCCGGTCAGCGTTCCTGCTTATGGCGTATCACCCCAGAATCCCGACGCGAGTGTGAATTGGAGCTCCTATTTCCCGATTAACGGAATCGATGCCTATTTTCCTGGCAATGAGACGCCCTACTCTGAGAACTATTTCCTTTCCATCGAACGGCAGATCGGAAGTGGCACGGTGCTCAACGCCAGCTACATTGGCAGTCAGGGACATCACCAGTTGGTGCTACTCGCAGCCAATCCAGGCAATCCTGCGCTCTGCGTGAGTTTGAGCCAGCCCAGCGAGGTCGCGCCGGGAACGCCGACTTGCGGACCTTTTGGCGAAAATCTTGTGTATACCCGGAGTGATGGACAAGTCGTTAACGGCACGCGGCAGCTTTTGGATAACGACTTCGGCACGGACGTCTATTTCGATGGCCTGGGAAACTCGGCCTACAACTCGCTGCAGGTGAGCCTGAAGCATAGCAGTGGCGGCTTGACGATTCTTGGCAGCTATACGTATGGCAAGTCGCTCGATGAATCTTCGAATCTGGGCGAGCAGGTGGACCCATACGACTACAAGCTCACCAGAGCGTTGTCCTCCTTCGACATCCGGCACAATTTTGTAGCCAGCTACCGCTATGACGTGCCATTCGAGAAACTCCTTCGCCGGGACAATCGGTTGACAAAGGGCTGGGCCATTTCCGGCATCACGCGCTTCAGCACCGGCCTTCCGGTAACGCTGGTGAACCCCAACGATACGACACTGATCGGAAGCTTCAACAATGGAGTGAATGGCAACGGGTTCTCGGACCTGGATGTTGCATCGAGCTCTCTGCAACTCAATCACAATCCAAGAAACGGCCAGGCCTATTTCAATACATCGTTCTTCAGCATTCCCGAACTCGGCTCGCCCGGCACAGCCTCGCGCCGTTTCTTGTACGGGCCAGGCATGGAGAATTGGGATATTGCGCTGCTGAAGGATACCAGCCTCACCGAATCCAAAGTGCTCGAATTCCGTCTGGAGACGTTCAATACCTTCAATCATGCGCAGTTCTTCGGCGCGAACTCCGTTGACGGCAACATCAACGATTCAACCTTCGGACAAGTGGTCAGCGCGATGCCGCCTCGCCTCATGCAATTGGCCCTCAAGTTCTCGTTCTGATCGCGTCAAGCCGAAAGATAGGTTCCATTCACCAAAAGATAGGCACGCCTGTCCCAAAGATAGGATTCTCTTTCTCGCCCGCGCCTCCCAAGATAGCCAATGCTGCAACCACCAAAACATGCGCAGAGAACTGTGAGGGTTAGCAAGTTGGAGCAATCGCGGGCTACCCTCTAGGGCGAATCCCCGGAAGGGTAACGGTCGACGAAAACGATGAAATATCCAGTCCACATCAGCAAGAGAGTTGCCGTGATATTCGTGACGGCGGCGGCGATTGTTGTCGCGACGGGAATCCTGGAATTTGGCGGCAGTCGCGATCGAGTTACGAACGCGAATGCGCCACAAGGATCTGCCGCAAATTCCAGCGCGTCTCCGTCCGAAGCGACCTTGGAACTGTCAACGACCCAACTGAACTCCATCAAGATTGGACCAGTGGGAAGTTACCTGTTTCCGGTTGAGAAGGAGACCGTTGGCAGCATCAGTTTTGCCGACGACCTGTCGGTTCAGGTCTACCCGTCGTATCAGGGAAAGATCATCAAGAGCCTCGTGGAGCTGGGCGACGAGGTTCAAAAGGGACAGCCGCTCTATACGATTGATAGTCCCGACCTCATCCAAGCCGAGTCCAACCTGATTGGCGCCGCGGCCACTTTGGAATTGACCAGCAAAGAACTGACGCGCGCCAAGGATCTTTACACAACGAATGTAGGAGTTCCCCAAAGGGAATTGGAGCAGGCTGTTTCCGATCAGCAAACGGCGGAGGGCGCTCTCAAGGCCGCGCGGGATGCTGTCCGCGTGTTCGGCAAGTCGGAAGCCGAAATCGACCAGATCATTACTTCACGCAAGATTGATCCAGCGTTGGTCGTACCGAGCCCGATTTCCGGCCAGGTCACCTCATTCGACGGGCCGCCGGGGCTTTTGGTACAGCCGGGGAACCCGCCGGCGCCTTATACCGTCACCAACGTCTCCGTCAAATGGATGCTGGCGAACGTTGTCGAAAGCGACGTTCCACTTTTTCACCTGGGACAGCCGGTTCAGGTCGAGGTGACGGCCTACCCAGATCATGTGTTTCACGGCAAGATTTCCAAAATCTACGCGGCGGTTGACCCGGACACTCATCGCGCCACCATCCGTTCCGAGATTACGGACCCCCGGAACGAGCTGCGGACCGGAATGCTCGCCAACTTCGTCATTCGCGTGAAAAATCCCGTCGAGGGAACCTCGATACCCGCGAATGGCGTGGTCCGCGAAGCAGACGGCACCATGACCGTTTGGGTGACGACCGACCGTCACCGGTTTGTGCAACGCGTTATCCGCACCGGCTTGCGAACTGAAAGCCAAGTCCAGATTCTCGACGGTTTGCATCCGGGAGAACTGGCCGTAACCGACGGCGCTGTATTCCTCAGCAATATGCTGCAAGCGCCGCCAACGGACTAGATCGAGTGCCCGATCATTCCATTTAAAGGCGGCAAGCTATGTTTAAGTCCCTGGTAGCGTTTTGTCTGAGCCGCCGTCCGATTGTGCTGCTGGGTTTGTTGATGTTTGTCAGCGCCGGATTCGTCGCTTTCAAGAAGCTCAACATCGAGGCGTATCCAAACCCAACGCCGGTGATTCTGGAGATTACCGCACAGGCGCCGGGCCTCTCCGCCGAGGAGATGGAACGTTACTACACGCTTCCCATGGAGATTGCCCTCTACTCCACGCCCGGCATCGACGTTATCCGCTCCACTTCGTTCTATGGGTTGTCCTTTGTTCGCGTCAGCTTCAAGTATGGCGTGGACTACTACTTCGCCTACAGTCAGGCATCCATCGCGATGCAACAGAACGTGAGTCTTCCGGGTGGTCAGGTTCCCTCCATCCAAGCCAACAGCTCAACGGGGGAAATCTATCGTTATCAAGTCGTGGGCCCAGCGCATTTCGGAATCACGAATCTGCGCACGGTCCAGGACTGGATTGTCACGCGCCGATTGCTCACTATTCCCGGCATCGCGGCAGTTAACAGTTGGGGTGGCCCCACCAAGGAATTTCAGGTCGAAGTGGACCCTCACAAACTCGAAGCCTACAGCGTCACCGTGCCGCAAATTCTGACTGCGTTGGGCAACGCGAACATCAATGTGGGCGGGCGCGAAATCCGGATTGGTCAGCAATCCATCAATATCCGTGGTGTCGGGCTGATTGACGATGGCGGTAATGATGATTTGACGCAAGGCTACAAGGTTAACGACATCGAGAACGTGGTTCTAAACCAGATCAACGGCGTTCCGGTGCTGGTCCAGGATGTTGGCAAGGTTTCGATTGGTTACAGGCCAAGGCTCGGCATTCTGGGCCGCGATCAACATGGCGATGTGGTGGGAGCCATCGTAGTGATGAGGCGAACCGAGCGAACCGCCGACATGATTCCAAAAGTGAAAGCGGAGATTGACAAGCTGAATCACGATGGGAGTCTTCCATCGGGAGTCAAGGTAGTTCCTTTTTACGACCGGTCATCCCTGGTTGCCGTCACGACCCACACCGTTCTGCACAACTTGATTTTCGGGTGCGTGCTGGTCTTCCTAATCCAATGGATCTTCCTCGGCGATCTCCGAAGCGCGTTGATCGTTGGATTGAACATCCCGTTCGCATTGCTTTTCGCGATCATCCTCCTGGTGCTCCAAGGCGAAAGCGCGAACCTGCTCTCTGTAGGCGCCGTCGATTTCGGGATCATCGTCGATTCGGCAGTAATTCTTGTTGAAAATGTCTTCCGAAACATCCAGGCGCCCACTGGAGAGAGACAGGGACTGCTTGGGCAGCTTGCGGGCGGATTTTGGGGGTCAGACCCGACGAGAAAGACCGAGCAGGTAACGGAAGCGCACGGATGGACGGATCGTTTGCGGCTGATTCTGATTAGCGCGATGCAGGTGGATAAAGCGGTCCTGTTCTCGGCGCTCATCACGGTGGCGGGATTCGTGCCACTGTTCACCATGCAGGGAGTCGAGGGACAGATCTTCGGCCCCATGGCGCGCACGTATGGGTACGCGCTTGTCGGAGCTTTAATTGCAACGTTCACCGTCACCCCTGTTCTCGCGTCGATCCTGCTTCCGAAAGATGTGAAGGAATCCGTCACGATCGTAGTCCGCGCGTTGCACCGGATTTACAATCCCGCACTGCGTCTCGCGCTTACCCACCGTGCCATTACCGTCGGAATCGGATTTTTGTTTCTCGCCGCGGCTGTCCTGCTGGGGCTCCGGCTCGGAAGTGAGTTCCTCCCGCACCTGGAAGAAGGTAACTTTTGGATTCGCGCTTCGATGCCGATCACGCTGTCGCTTGAAGATGGCGAGACGGCCTCGAAGAAAATGCGCGAGATTCTCCTGAGACACTCCGAAGTCATTACCGTGGTTTCGCAGCACGGGCGACCCGACGACGGCAGCGATGCCTCGCCATTCTCCAATGTCGAGCTATTTGCACCGCTCAAGCCCTTTGACGAATGGCCAAGCGGCATGACGAAGGACAAGCTGACCGATCAGATTCAATCGGAGCTGAACAGCGAGTTACCGGGGGTCGTCTTCAATTTCTCTCAATACATTGAGGACAACATCGAGGAAGGCATATCGGGTGTAAAAGGCGTCAATTCGGTCAAGATCGTCGGTCCCAATCTCAAAACTCTGACGAATCTTGCCGAGCAGATCAGGGACCGTATGAGTCAGGTGCGCGGCATTGCCGATCTCGGAATCTTTCCGGTTCTAGGACAGCCTAACTTGAACATCAAGGTCGATCGCGCCAAGGCCGCTCGTTACGGACTCAATTCCGGCGATGTTAACTCGGTTGTGCAAGCGGCCATGGGGGGAGTGGCAGCGACTTCGGTCTTGGAAGGTGATCGGCAGTTCGATCTCGTCGTCCGTTATACGCCCGAGTACCGGGAGAGCATCGAGAAAATCCAAAACATCAAAGTAGCCTACCAAACCAGCAGCGGCGCCAATGCTTATATACCCTTGAGCGAACTGGCAACGATCACTGTAGATACGGGTGCGGCCTGGATCTATCACGAGAGTATGCAGCGTTTCATTCCCGTCAAGTTCAGCGTCCGTGGGCGCGACCTCGGCAGCACTGTCGAAGAAGCGCAGCACCAAATCGAAAACAACATCAAGCTTCCACCTGGATATCACCTGGTTTGGGCTGGCGAATTTGGAGACCTTCAGGAAGCCCAGAAACGCCTGGAGATCGTTGTGCCAATCAGCCTGTTGCTGATCCTTGGTTTGCTCTACAGCATGTTCAACTCGCTGCAGGATTGTCTTTTGGCGCTAGCTGGAATCCCCTTCGCAGTTGCTGGCGGCGTGTTGGCGCTCTACGTCTCCGGTCTGAATTTCAGCATCTCGGCCGCCATCGGCTTCGTCTCGCTCTTTGGTGTGTCGGTGATGGACGGCATCCTGATGATTACTTACTACAACCATGAGAGGCAGATTCACACGGGAACGCCGACGGATGCGATGTTCAGCGCTGCCTCCTCCCGCATGCGCCCTCTGCTTATGACAGCTCTCTCGGCCTGCATTGGTCTTTTTCCCGCGGCCATCTCAACAGCTATCGGGAGCCAGGTTCAGCGCCCGCTAGCGACCGTAATCGTCGGTGGCATGTTAGTAGGACCCGTCATGCTGCTCCTCGTGGTGCCCGCGCTGAGAATGGTATTTCTCGGGCGCGACAGTCACCTGCCGTTAAGGGAATCAAAGTGAAGGCCAGCTGTCTTAAGTTCCTGGTAATTAGCTGTGCCGCATTGATGTTTGGGACGGCTTACGCAGACTCTTCTAGCCCGGCATCCCAACAAAAACCTCCCAAGAGTTCTGCGAACAGACTAAGCAATCGTCCCAAAGATGGGAAGCCTTCTGTGGAACGACGAGACGACAGCCACCTTTCGGGGAAGAATCACACCCGCAGCCCGGCGGTCACAATAAAGGACCGCCCTGAGCAACGTCCGAATAACCGGAAGCATTCCCCGTCTGGAAATACCATGAGTATTCACCGGTTGGGTTCGGACAATTCCGGGAGTGCAACGAAAGCCGGATTAATCCAGCACGAAACAATCAACACCGCTGTGCCCCGCCGGTCGTCGGGTGTTATCCGACACAGCGTGCCATCAGTCAACAATGTGCGCCATCGCGGTGCTAACCCGGCCACCATCGGTGGACCAGCAAAATCAAATAGTAGGAATGCCGGAGCGATCAACGGAACAAGTGTGCACCGCAGGCCTTGAGGAATGGATTCCTATGACACTGACTCGACAATCGCGCCTTGCCCGGCTCATCGCGATCCCGGCCATACTGTTCATGGCAGGATGCGCGGTTGGACCTGAGTTTAAGAGACCTGCTGCTCCAGCGAACGGTGGTTACACTCCAGCTCCGCTTCCGACCACCAGCAGCACGAACAACGTTGCCGGTGGAGAAGCGCAACAGTTTGTGGAAGCGCGGGATGTTTCCGGAGAGTGGTGGACCTTGTTTCACTCGAAGCCGCTCAACGATCTGATTGAGCGCTCGCTCAAAGCCAATCCCGACATAAAGGCGGCACAAGCGGCTTTGTTAGTTGCCAGAGAGAATGTCCTGGCTCAACGCGGCGCCTATTATCCCAGTGTTAGCGGCGGCCTTTCGGCGACCCGCGCGAAAACATCGAGTGACATTTCCCCGGTCACCAACACCAGTGCTCTGAATTACAGCCTGTACACGCCACAAGTTAGCGTCTCGTATGTGCCCGATGTTTTCGGTCTAAACCGGCGAACCGTTGAATCACTGCAGGCCCAGGAACAACAGGCGCGTTTTGCCCTGGCCGCCACGCATATCACGTTGACCGCGAACGTCGCCGCCGAAGCGATCCAAGAGGCCTCCTTACGGGGGCAGATTGGCGCGACTCGCGAACTCATCACCATCAACACCAACATGCTGGAGATTTTGCGCACCCAGTTCGCGAAGGGATACGTGGGCAGGCTCGACGTGGCGGCGCAGGAATCGCAGCTCGCGCAAGTCATGGCCACGTTACCGCCGCTGCTCAAGCAGTTGGCTCAGCAACGAGACCTTCTGGCTGTACTCTCTGGCGGGTTCCCCAACCAGGATTTGACGGAAAAATTTGAGCTGGCGAATTTGCAACTGCCGCAGGAACTACCAGTGAGCCTCCCTTCGCAACTCGTGGAGCAACGTCCAGATGTGCGCCAAGCCGAGGAGAACCTGCATTCCGCCAGCGCCCAAATTGGGGTTGCCGTAGCGAATCGTCTCCCGAACTTTGCGCTGACCGCGGATGCTGGGAGCATGGCAGTGGTCCTCGGCAAGATATTCGCGGGAGGCACGGGGTTTTGGGATATTGGCGCAAGCGTCACGCAGCCCATTTTTGACGGTGGCACCCTCCTGCACCGAGAGCGCGCCGCGAAAGCCGCGTGTGTGCAAGCCTCCGAACAATATCGCAGCACTGTGCTGACCGGATTTCAGAATGTCGCTGACACGCTGAATGCCCTCCAACAGGATGCCGACGCCTTAAACGCCGCGGCGGCCGCCAAGGATGCCGCCGCTGTAACGCTTGACCTGGCCAGGAAGCAGTTTCAGGCTGGCTACGTCAATTACCTGGGGCTCTTAAATGCCGAGCAAGCCTACCAGCAGGCAGTGATCAATCTCGTTCAGGCCCAGGCAAATCGTTATGCGGATACCGCTGCTCTCTTTCAGGCTCTTGGGGGCGGATGGTGGAACCGTGTTGATATTCCGAAGAGCTAACCATGAGGGGGTACCAGTTACATCCTAAATAGATACATTCAATGGCAGCGAAACTTTTTGTGAGTGTTGTCGCCATCGCGTTCGGATCGGTCAACGCACGAGAATGCGGATACTAAGCAAGCGATCAAGTCTGGTGGCGAGTCTGCACTCGCGGACGGACGCGAGCAAAGGCGCAAGTCAGCCCATGGAGGGCCGAAGGCTCTAAAAGGCTTGGTAGAGTGCGCAAATTTCTTTAAAGGGGTTTTCAATGATTGTGCAGGAAACAGCGCTCCGCAGTAATTCTTGCGCGAGCTTACGTACTTCTGTGATGCGAAAGCTTCCGGTGCGGATGAGAGCCACGGTGATTGCATGCGCGTGGGTCCTCGGCAGTTTGACCATTGCTCAGGGGATTCCTGGAGCCCCGCGTCCGCAGGAGCCTGAGGTTCGCAGCAGCGCCCCAGCCAAGCCAGCCGCCGACTCCAGTAAGCAAGAGCAAGACAAGACTAAGCCCACTTCGGACAAAACCGGTACGGACCCGGACCCAGCGCCCATCTCACGCGGTGTAAGAGCTTTTGGGAAGGACTTCTTGGAAGACCAGAAACAAATTTGGACGAGTCCCGCGCGGCTTCGATTTTCAGACGCAGACTGGTTGGTGCCGGCCAGCGGTTTCGCGGCTGGGCTTTTCGTGACGGACCGTGATTTCAGCACGCGTCTCTCCAACAACCCGAGCACGATCAGTCGCTACAAGACGATTTCGACCGCAGGCGTCGGGGCGCTCGCTGGAGGAGCGGCGGCGCTGTGGGCGCTGAGTTACCCGGCGCACAACGAGCACTGGCGTGAAACGGGTTTTCTCGCGGGTGAAGCGGCGATAGACAGCCTAGTGGCGGTGGAGGCTTTGAAGTATTCGCTGGGACGTGAGCGTCCTTTTCAGGGCGACGGGAGCGGGCCGTTTTTCAACCCAGGCAGCACCTCGTTTCCGTCGGAGCACGCAGCAGCGGCCTGGGCCGTGGCGGGAATAATCGCGCATGAGTATCCCGGACCATTCCCCAAGATCGTGGCATATGGTCTAGCCGCACTGGTGAGCTATTCGCGCGTGCGAGCGCGACAACACTTTCCGTCGGACGTGTTTGTCGGCAGCACGATGGGGCAAATGATCGGGCAGGATGTATATAGCCGGCGTCACGATCCTGATCTAGGGGGTGGGGAGTGGAGATCGCTCAGTGCGATGGCCCGGTCGTTTGAATCGGCAGGTCCGCAGAATCTGGGCTCGCCGTATGTTCCGCTTGACAGCTGGGTCTATCCAATTCTCGACCGTTTGGCGGGACTCGGTCTGATTGATAGCAGTTTCGCGGGATTACGTCCGTGGACTCGTCGCGAATGCATGCGACAGCTGAGTGAAGCTGAAGAGAAACTTACGGGAGCAGACAACAAGGAAGCGCAGCAGCTCGTTGATGCGCTGCAGCGGGAGTTCCGCCCGGAGAGTGAGGCCACTGGGGACGGCGAGGATCGCGCGACTCTCCGTCTGGAATCAATTTACTCGCGCACGGAAGACATCTCCGGAAGGCCACTCACCGATGGTTACAACTTCGGACAGACGCAAATCAATGACTTCGGGCGTCCTTATAGCCAAGGTTGGAACACTATCAACGGGTTCTCAATCTATGCGACGGGTGGTCCTTGGGTCGGGTACCTACGCGCCGAAGAGCAAACCGCCCCGAGTATTCCCCCACTTCCTCTGGCGGCCCGCGAAGCTATCCAAACCTATGCGGACATGGGGCAGGACGGCCCTCATCTACCACTAGAGCCTGGAACTGCCACGCCGCCGGTCAGGCAGTTCGAATTTCTTGAAGCGTACGTCGGGCTAATGGTATCGAACTGGCAGGTCACCTACGGGAAGCAAAGTCTTTCCTGGGGACCGGGCGACGGCGGTTCGATGACACTCAGTAACAATTCGCCGCCAATTAACATGTTCCGGATTAGCCGTACGACGCCGTTCAAGTTGCCGAGCATTCTCGGGTGGCTTGGACCGCTTCGGACGGAATTCTTCCTAGGCCGGTTGGAAGGGTACCAGTTTATTTTTAGCCCCTCGGGTCTCCACGGGCAATACGGCCAATCACTCCCTGATCAGCCATTCATTCATGGGCAGAAACTCAGTTTTAAGCCCACTCCCAACTTCGAATTCGGTTTCTTCCGAACAACGATCTTTGGGGGAGAGGGGTATCCCTTCACTTCACATGCGCTATTAACAAGCCTGTTCACAACCGGAAATTCAGCTGCGGGTAGTCCAGATAAACCAGGGAAACGAACCTCGGGACTGGATTTTGATTATCGTCTCCCGGGTCTGCGAAAGTGGTTAACATTTTACGCCGATGGCCTAGCTTACGATCAATTTTCACCGATCGCTTATGCCGATCGCTCTGCGTGGCGCGCGGGGCTGTCTCTTTCTCAGTTTCCGTGGGTCCACAGGTTAGACCTGCGAGTCGAAGGTGTATACACCGATAACCCTCTAGGCGGTAACGTTGGCCGCGGCTTTTATTATTCCGATGGGACATGGCGCAGTGGCTATACCAACAATGGAAACCTGCTTGGCAACTGGGTTGGCCGCCAAGGCCAGGGGGCACAGGTATGGTCAAACTACTGGTTCGGCGCCCGTAACCGATTGCAGTTCAATTTCCGGCACCAGAAAGTGAGTCAGGAATTTATTCCCGGAGGCGGCACACTGACTGATGTGGGTGTGCGCGGAGATTACTGGGTTCGTTCGAACCTGAGTCTCTCCGCTTCAGTGCAATACGAACGGTGGCTGTTTCCCATCATTCAACCAAACGCTGCCAACCAACGTGTCGGCCACCGTCGAGGTCTCCTTCCAGCCACAGAAGCTTTTCAGGCGTTCTGACGGCAGTACGCCGCGCGGAGATAAAGATGCGCCATGAGAGACAGCAATTGTATCGGAGAGCCAGGGGTGTCGGGCGTCCGCCCGCCTTAGAGAGACTCTCGTGATGTTCGCGCGGGAGACGACTGGGCCAGGCGATGGAATCGGGACCACCGTTTGGGGTGTTAAACGGTGGTCCCGTGTGGCCTGGTCAAAGCCGGTTTAGAAGTACAGCTTACCGCCGATTTGCCACCATCTCGGCAAAGCTTGGCTGGTAACCAACCCAAAGTTCCCCTGAGACAGGTCATTCTGCATACCCGTGAAGTTGGGGTGATTGAACAAGTTGTAGAATTCAAATCGGAACTGGAAAACAACCCGCTCGCTTATATGGGTGTTCTTATAAAGGGTCGCATCCGTACTAATAAAGTTCGGAAGGCGGAATTGACCGGTCTTCTCGTCGCCATTCGTGCCCGCGCTCGGCACCGTGAATTGCCCGGCCGTAAACACGCCGGTGCCGGTGTAGGCGCCGCGGGACGTCAGCTCCTGATAGTTGCCGGCGTTGGGATAGCTGAAGTTATCTCCGTTGGCAAGGTAATCGCCCGTCTGGGTGGTTTGCGCGTTGGCACCCACCACGTAATTTGCGCCGTTGTACGCTGCGGAGGTGAACACCGTGAAAGGATAACCGGTCTGATAAATGCTGGTGCCGCTGATGCCCCACCCGCCGGTGACGTGCCCGACAAAGCCCGAACCGCCGCGCAATCCAGGTTGCTCGTAGTTGAAGCTGGCCGAGAACCGGTTGGGCGCATCCCAAGGAGAGGGCCCGTAGAACGTAGAGGGATTCTCCGGCGTTGGATATTTGCTTCCGTCATCTTTGGAGGAAGAGCGCGTATAGGAAACATCAAAGAAGCCGCGGGTTCCTCTGGCTCGGAGGTCAAAAGTCACGGCTTCATAGTTGGCGTAGCGATTGTTCTGGGTATAAGCGATTTGGCCAAAACTCGGATTGGGCCGGTCTGGAGACGAGCCCAGGGGTACTCCGATCAAGGCGCCAGGCAGCTCATTGATGTCCACTCCGTAAGATACGATGCCTCCCGCGTTGCCGTTTCCAACCAGGTTGGAGGTGTGAGATCCGCTGTACAGGATGGACGCAGCCAAACGGCTACCGAGCCGATGCTCCAGCGTACCCGACCAGATGTATGCGGTCGGGGACGCGATGTTGGGATCGATTCCTCCAATCCCTAAGCCTGCTCCGACAATTCCTCCCGCGGCATCAAGACACGGAGCCGCAGGGCACAAGGCGGTACCCGCCAAACCCGGGAACGTGAACCCGAACGGAGGTGTGCTGCTGGTACCCTGCACGAAGACCGGTTGGTTGCCGGGCGCATTGGCCGCGAAAAAGGTGGGATTGATAAGCCCTGGGGGATTGCCCCGAAATTCTTCCTGAATGTTGGCGGGCGTGAGCCAGTTGGAAAACATTCCGAATCCGCCGCGCAATACCCAATTTCCATTTCCGCTGACGTCCCAGGCGGCGCCGATACGCGGACTGTAAGCTTTCGGTGCTCCCGCCAAGGCATTCGGGGTTGGCTTGGCAAATCCTGCGGCCACTTGATCTTGGAAAGTGGATCCTGCGCCGAGATAGAAGTTGCCGAAAACCGTCGTAGGTGTCTTCGAGTACGGATTCCCCTGATCGTCGAATCGGAAACCCATCGTTACGGTCAGATTGCGCCGGGCTTTCCAGGTGTCCTCGGCAAAAATGCCCCAGGTTTTGGAAGCCGCATCCCAACTCCACAGCGTCTGCTGGCCGGTTATGGGGCTGTACATCACGCCGGACTCGGTAAGAGGAGCGTCTTGAGCCAGCGATAACAAGTTATTGAAGCTGAAAGCGGGGTGAGACCACGGCCCTTGGAAGGGTTCGACGTCGTCGCCGTACAAACCTTCGTAGCCCACCTTTAGCACGTGAGCGCTATGCACGTGCGTCAAAACGTCGCGCCAGTGATAGTTGTGCTGGATGAAATCGCCCTGTGCGAACCCGATCCCGTACCCGACATTTTGACCGGTAACGCTGATTCCGGGAATGGAGAAATCGCCGGTTTCGTCATTTTTACCCTCGATGCGATTCTGGGCAAAGATGACCTGATTCAGCGTTGTCGGACTGAAATCGTGTGTCCAGTCCACCTGCAAAGCGCGCTGCCAGTAATTATTGGTGGTGGAGAATTGCGGGATGACGTTGGCCGTGGGGTTGGCTTGCAGGGTGCGGAAGAAGCTTCCGTAAATGCGGTCGCGCTTGAAATACTTATCGATGCGGACGTAATACTGGGTGCCGTTGATGATGTTGGCGGAGTTGAAAGTGCCGCTGTCCACCATGGGAGTGGCGCACGGCAAGAAGTTGGTCGTGGCGGTTCCACAAGTGCCGGGGAAAATCTGCGCCGCGGTCGCCGATACTCCGCTAACGCTCACATTGGCGGGCATGTACTTGTTCAGGATCAGAGTCCCGAAGGTATTGGGATAATTGGCAGCCGCCCAGGTGGCAAACGCGGGATCCGCAAACGTCTCGGACTGGTTTCCTGTAGAAGCAGAAGAACGCAATGCTTCTATACCAAAAAAGAAGAAAAATTCGTGATGGGGGATAATCGGGCCACCGACCGTCCCGGAAAGATTGTTGCTATGGAACGGGCTGTACTTCTGGGAGGCGCCGGGCAGAGAATACTTCGAAAACATCGACTGGTAGTTAAAATAGTCGCTGACCAAACCGTGGAATTGATCCGAACCAGACTTTGTCGTCATGGCGACTTGCAGGCCACTTCCGTGCCCGTACTCGCTGGAATAGGTGTTGACCTGAATGTTCGTTTCTTGGATGACGTCGGGGTTGGGTACGAGATTCAGGACGCCCTGTCGAACGCTGCTGGTGACGTCCAGCCCATCAATGATCCACATATTCGCCACGGTTCCTTGACCGTTCGCGCTAACATCCACTGCCGTCTCGGTGGAGAAATTGTTTACGCTAGATCCCGGCGTGCCGGAAGAGACGCCTGGACCACCGGACAATCCCAGCCCACTGACGCCGGGGGCGATGGTGGTTAGCGAGAGCATGTTGCGTCCCGCCAGCGGAAGAGTCGAGAGCTCTTGGGTTTGCAGGGTCTGTTGATTTCGCGTCTCGGCGGTGTTCACCAGCGGATTTTCGGAGGTGACCAGCACCGACTCGGTTGCGACGCCGACCTTGAGAGCCAGGGGGACGCTCAAGTTTTGATTGGTCTCCAGCGTGAAAGTTTCTTCCGATCTGGCAAACCCTGAAGCCTCAACGGAAATCTTATAGGGTCCCGGAGCCAAACTCACAAAACGATACTGGCCGTCAGCGTCCGTGGTAGATCGGAAGAGCACACGTC
>OBLW0100000555.1_pt1 | contig 31713 bp, 27 predicted proteins | sample 1520161 | NCBI WGS metagenome assembly OBLW01 (sample SAMEA3539309, study PRJEB22396) | soil metagenome | biome: tundra; feature: field; material: soil | place: USA | collected 2010-05 | depth 0.15 m
GGCCATGCTGGAAAGGACATGAGCGACCTCTACGACAAGATCAAAGAGGACGTTGTGTTCCGCAGGAAGTGGGCGGAGCGATGCGGCTTTGGTTTCGAACTACCCTCAGTTGTACCGAGTGTACCGAAATGTACCGAAAAAACTGAGGTGGCAATAGCTGCCTAAACAACTGAAAGAGCGAGAGAAAGATTGGTCGGGGAGAGAGGATTTGAACCTCCGACCCCCTGGTCCCGAACCAGGTGCTCTACCAGGCTGAGCCACTCCCCGACTAGGCGGCGGACGGCAACAAGGAAGTCAATCCGCCCGCGCACTCTTACTTTTCGATAGGCACCCAGATTATAACATCGCAGCGATGGCGCTGCGCTTCGGCCCCACGTGCCGGTACATTTTTCGCGTTACACTGGAGGCGCACCGGGCCGCAGGATCCAGCGGGACAAACGTTATCGCGGACCTGTGACTAATCGCACCTTCTGACTAAGAATCTTGTGACTAAGAATGATCGTTCTCTGCGCTCATCGTCTTTTCACGCCGCGGGAAGAGATATTAAACCCGCTGCTGTTTATTGAGGATGGCCGCATCTCCGCTGTGTCCTCGCGGGCGCAGCAGGAAATTCCCAAGAACGCAACCGCGATTGATTTCACCCGCGATCTCCCAGATGCCATCCTGGCGCCGGGTTTCGTCGATATCCACATGCACGGCGGCGCCGGAATTGATGTCATGCTGGCATCGCTTGCCGAACTGCCGCGGCTAAACAAGTTTCTGACGACACACGGTGTTACCGGATATTTCCCTACGACCGTAGCAGCGCCGCTCGATCAGACCTGTGCTGCTTTGCAACGACTAGCCGACGCGATCGAAGTGGCTCAGAGTGGCCTCGCCAGCAGTGGCGACGACATTCAGGCTCTTCCACTCGGCATTCATCTCGAAGGACCTTTTCTCAGTCATAAACGGCGCGGTGTCCATCCTCCGGAAAATCTTCTTGAGCCCACGCTGCAAGTCTTTGAACGCCTTTGGCAAGCCGCGCGCGGTCATGTGCGCATGATGACAATCGCGCCCGAGCTTCCCGGAGCGATCGAGGTGATCGCGGAAGCGGCGCGCCGCAATGTCTGTGTTAGCATCGGCCATTCCGATGCGACCATGGAACCGGTCAAGGCCGCGATAAAAGCCAGCGCCCGCCACGCCACGCATACCTTTAATGCGATGCGTCCGCTGGATCATCGCGAACCGGGCATCCTCGGCGAGGTGCTCACCAGCGAGCAACTCACTGCTGACATTATTGCGGATGGAATTCATGTCGCGCCGGAAGTGGTGAAACTTTTCCTGCGGGCCAAGGGCGTTGAACGCGCCGTTCTCATTACCGACGCAACCGCCGCCGCTGGCATGCCCGACGGCACCTACCAGCTTGGGCCCATGCAAGTCGAAGTCAAAGATGGCCGCTGCACAATCCATGGCGAAACGGATGGCAAACTCGCCGGCAGCGTCCTTACCATGGATCGCGCCGTGCGTAACGTGAAACAATTCGCTGGTTGGAGTTTGCAGAATTCTATACGTGCCGCAACGCTGAACCCCGCAGCAGCCGCAGGCCTCGCGCACCATGGACAACTTACTCCCGGCGCGGAGGCTAACCTGGTGGTGCTCAGTCCTGATGGAGAAGTAAGAAGAACTATCGTCCGAGGAGCTGCGTCTTAGTTGGGTTTCCGCTCTTTCGCTTCGGCCATATAACGCAACAGCACCGCCTCGTCAGCACGAGTGAGCTGATCGAGGAAAGAAGTATCCACCTTGCCATCTTCCACCGTCTTTGACACATTCGCCTGGCGAAGTTTGTCACCCAGTTCCGGATCGTTGCTCATCACCTGGCTGTAAAACCAGAGGAAGTGGCGCATCTGATCCAGAGACTTGCACAGAACCTGGATGGCTTCGGTCTCCGGCAAAGCGCTTAATGCCTCCATCAGTTCCGGATCGCTGGGCGCCTGCATGGCAGCGCAATTCAGCTCACGCTGAATCACGCGCAGGTCTTCTGTAACTCGTAGCATGCGCGTATGAAGGTCGTCCATCTCCGGATCAATTCCCATGGCCATGGTGTGGATAGAACATCTCATCGTCAGGGTTAAGCGGATAGATGTCCCACGATCATGCGCTTTCGTAATTCATGCAATTACTTTGGTCTGGTGACTGATGCCCGCCGGGGGATGACGCTGGAATCCGCTACTGGCAAGGTTTTTCACGACTCAGTTGTGTAGGTCTGGACACGCCAAAAACCCTGTGGAGACAGCCGCCTCGGCTGTCCAAGCCTGGGCGAAGTCCGGCGCGAAGTCGCGACTCTCCCTCCAAGCAGCGCCCGTTTGTGGTACAAACTCCCGGTGACAGAATCGGCTATTGTCAGCACACCGCGCCACGAACTCATCCGCGCCATCGGCCGCTGGAGCTTGGTTGCGCTGGTTGTGAACTCCATCATCGGCAGTGGCGTCTTTGGACTTCCTTCCACCGTAGCCGGCATCATCGGTAATTACAGTCCGTACGCTGTACTCGGGGCCGGTGCGGGAATGAGCGTGATCATAGGCTGCTTCGCCGAGGTAGCCTCGCGTTTTCAGCAAGCCGGCGGTCCTTATCTTTACGCCCGTGTTGCCTTCGGACGCCTGATGGGCATTCAAACCGCATGGATGCTCTGGCTTGCACAAGTCGCTGCGCCTGCAGCCAATGCCAACCTGTTCGTGATTTACCTTGGCGAGTTCTTCCCGCACGCAAAAGATCCGATTCTCCGCGCTCTTGTTCTCACCGCGCTGGTGGGCTTTTTGACCTTCATTAATATCCGCGGCGTGCGCGCCGGAACCCGGGTAAGCAACCTGTTTACCGTTGCGAAACTGGTGCCGCTATTCGCCGTGATCGTTCTCGGTCTGCTCGTGCTTCAGAGCCACCACTGGAATATTGCGGCGGCGCCTGTGGCATCCCCCACGACGAGCCAGTGGCTGAGAGCCATGCTGCTTCTGGTCTTCGCCTACGGCGGATTCGAAACCGCGCTGGCACCCATGGGCGAGGCTAAAAATCCTCGACGCGACGCTCCTTTTGCGCTCCTTACGGCCCTGCTGGTCTGCACCGCGATCTATGCGCTCATCCAGTGGGTAGTCATAGGAGTGCTGCCCGAGGCCGCGCTCAGCCAGCGTCCTCTGGCCGATGTGGCGCGGCTCGCAGTCGGCCCCGCAGGAGCTGCGCTGGTGGCGATCGGCGCCCTGATCTCTTTCTACGGATACCTCAGCGCCAAAATTCTCGGTGTGCCTCGGGTCCCCTTCGCCCTCGCCGAACAAGGAGACTTTCCCAAAGCCTTCGCCGCTATCCATCGCCGCTTTCATACCCCCTACGTTTCGATTCTCGCGTTTGCGGTTCTAGTCTGGGGATTCGCCCTCATCGGCGAATTCAAATGGAATGTAACGCTTTCCGCAGTAGCCCGCCTTCTTTACCAAGGCGTCGGCTGCGCAGCCTTGCCGATCCTGCGCCGCAAGCAGCCCGAAGGGGCAATCGCAATGTTCCACCTGCCCGCGGGAGATTTCTTCGCTGTATTGGGCGTGGTTCTATGCCTGATCCTGGTAACGCGCGTGGACTTCGGCCAGTCGTTGATCCTGTTCGCTACGATCGCATTGGCATTCATAAACTGGGCGATAGTGTCCCGCTGAAGCCCCGCTGCCAGTTGACGAGGAGACGTCACCTTATCGCGGCGACTACCGACGGGACGGGCGGAAGGCGGGAGCCGGTCCCAGGGAATGACGCTCGACTCATCGGCCTTCCACGCGGGACTTATCGCCGTTCCCGCTGCTCCATCTCCAGCAGCGTCTTCTTCCGCTCCACGCCCCAGCGATAGCCGCTGATGTTTCCATCTTCCCGGACGATGCGATGGCACGGAATCGCAACCGCGACGGGATTCGTGGCGCAGGCCCGCGCCACAGCCCGGCTGGCGCTGGGCTGGCCGATCGCCTTCGCCACCTCACCGTAGGAGCGCGTCGCGCCGAAGGGGATCGACTGCAGATAAGTCCATACCCGCCGCTGGAAAGCGGTGGCACGAATGTCCAAGGGCAGAGCGGCATTCAATTCCCCGCCGGTCATCTTCGTTAACAAGGCCTCGACCCACTCTTGTAATCCACCTTCGTCACGTTTGCGCACCGCAAATGGGAATTCGCGCTTCAGACCTTCGATCAACTCACCGTCAGAACGCGCGAACTGGATCGCGCAAATTCCGCGGTCAGTAGCCGCGATCAACATCCGCCCCAACGGCGAATCGGTGCACGAGTAGCGAATGATGGCAGCGATTGCGCCGCGGCGATATTTGTCGGGAGTCATCCCAAGCTGCGACGCGGTCTTCTCATAGAGGCGGCTGCTGGAACCATATCCAGCGTCATACATGGCGCGCGTTACGTTGTCGCCGGATTGCAGATTACGTTTGAGCTGACGCATTCGGCAGGAATCCGCGTATTCCCGTGGCGTGATTCCGAGCGCTGCCTTGAACCGGCGCTGCAGATGGAAAGGGCTCTGTCGAAAAGCTTTGCCCAGCCGTTCAAGTGTGATCGGCCCATCAAGGTGTTGCTCGATGTAGCGGCAGATCTCTTTGATCACATCGGATTGTGGATTCCCGCTCAGCAACCGCGGCCGGCAGCGCAGGCAGGCTCGAAAGCCGGCTTTTTCAGCATTCTCTGGATGCGCGAAAAACGTAACATTCTCGCGTCGCGGACGCCGCGCCGGGCACGATGGCCGGCAATAAATGCCAGTGGTAGAAACTGCAAAAACGAACTTCCCATCGTGGCCCCGGTCGCGGCCGACGACAGCCTTCCAGGCCTGATCCTCACCTAACTCGGGGCTGATGAACTGGTTCGATTTGGCGCCTGCGAGAGCCATTGAGAAGTTTTCTCCCTGTCCGAGTATGGCATCGGCAGTCATGTCTGGGAAAGCATGGTTAGCGAGAGTCATAGTAGTGACAGCGTATGGCGAAGGCAGCGTAGAGGACTATCCGAATCTTGCGGCCAAAATGAATTTGCTGAAACCAATTCTTGGTGCTCGCTCTCAGCAGACAGCAGATTGCGCCGACCACTCGAAACGGTTAGAGTTCCATGAGCTTTCTTAACTGACTTTTTGTCGAGGGCAAATTCATGAAGAATGTCAGGGTCGCAGCAGCTGGATCTCTGGTGACGCTACTCCTGAGCCTGGGAGTGGCGCAAAATGCGGCGCAGCATCTGTTGAGCGCCGACGAACTGAAGAATGTCGTACCCGCCGAATTCTTCTTCCGCGGAAAGAAAGCGCCAACCCAACTGCGCAACGCGACTGGATTTCAAACGGCCGATGGCAAAGTTACGTTCGCCGCGCTGGTCGATGCGTCCGGATACTCCACGGCGATTCAGCAAAAATATCAGGGCACGCTTATCACCGAATCCAAACTGAATATTGGAGGCACCGACCTTGCGCCGGGGGCTTATGGCTTTGGGTTCGCGGCCGATAAGTTCGTGGTCATGAATGTGGCGAACGAAGATGCGCTCAGCGGCTCCTACCAGACGGACGCGTCGTTGAAACGAGCAGTGCCCCTGAAACTGGTGGAGGATGGATCGGGCTACAAGCTGTACGCCGGAAAGAAGTGGGTCTTGGTCAAGCCGGAATAAGACCGCAATCCTAGGTTAAGACCGGCCTGTGAGCAGGTTTGGATTCTTAATTACCCAGTGGCTGGAAGGGGCCGATCATGCTGGAGACTCCGGCGCGCTTGCGCAATTCGGTGAGCAAGGCACTGGCCGCATTCGTGTAGGTTTTGCTGGGATCGGAAGGATCGGCCCAGACGGCGTCGTAGACAAGTTGTGCGGCATCTTTCACATCCATATGCAGCGCGGCCTCGCATATGTCCACGCGCTCCTGCAGTCGGTCATAGCAGAGCTTGCAGATGCAAGCCGCCTCGGCACCCTGAACGTGATTTTCTTCTAACGTGCAGATGATTGGCGAATTCGCTACTTCGGCATGGGCGGCGAACAATTGCGATTTGAACTCTTTCAGGAAAGCTTCTCTCTCCTGCTCAACCAACTCGCTATCGGGCACAATCTCGGCCGCGGCCTGCGATTTCGGAAGGACCGGAACGAGGTTTGGAGAAACCCGCTCTCTGTGATTGCAAGTCGGACAGACGTCCAGGTTTGCCGAATAGTAGAGGCGGCATTTGGAGCACGGCAGGCCGTAGCCTGAAGACCGGTGAACGGCTTCGCCAGGAGCGGCCGCGGCAATCCGATCCAGCGCCGCGGAATTCAGGTGCCGGAGATCGTTTCGCATATCGTTTTCCTGTTGTGGAACGGACTGCGCCAGTTGCCCGGATCGCGTCAAATCCATGATGAGATTTTCCCCAAATCTAATCTAACCAGTTCTCCAGATCTCTTAAAATGCCGGGAGTCCACCGTCTGGCACTGTCCTTCTGGTCAACGGGAGTTCGATTCTTTTATCAGCTTCAGCAGCTCTTCGCGGCGCGCGCGATAAAGCGTACGCTCGGGATCGAGCCGTGCGGCGGCATCCAGTTCAGACAAGGCTTCTTCATAGCGGTCCATCGTCATCAGACAGGCTGCCAGCGAGAAGTGGTTGTCGGGCGAAGCATTCAGCCGTAGCGCTTCGCGGAACTCTGTTTCCGCCGCCGCCAGTTTCTGCTGTCGAAACAACGCAGTACCTAAGCCTTGATGGGCCGTATCGGAATCGGGGTTGAGCGTTACCGCAAGGCGCAACTCACGGACGCCAGCCTCCAACTGGTCGTCCAGCACGAAGGCTTCCCCCAGCAAGCGATGTTCAGTGGAACTCGTGGGATTTTGGCGAACCGCCAACTGCAATTCCAGAATGGCGTTGCTGTAGTCTTTCTTCGACATGTAGGCCCGAGCCAGGCAGCCATGTCCCTGTCCCCATTCAGGATGCTGGCGGTAGAGTTCGCGCATTTCTAGCAGCGCGGCTTCGAAGTCGCCCTGGTCACAATAGGTGTTGCCCAGGTTGTTGCGCACGGAAGCTTCTTCCGGGGCAAGCCGCTTGGCTTCGCGGTACTCGGCGACAGCCTCGTCGAGTTTCTTTTGTTCGTGCAAGGTCAATGCCAGGTTGGAATGTGCCTCCCAGAAGGCCGGGTTTAAACGAATGGCCTGACGATAGGCTGCGATGGCGGCGAATTGATTTCCTGCGGCGTGCAGTGTGATGCCTAAGTCGTAGTAAGTATCAGGATTGCCGGCATCGCGGGCGAGGGACTCGTCGAAAGCGTGAACCGCGGCGGCATATTGTCCGTTAGAGTAAAGTGCAAGGCCCAGGAACTGGTATGCCTCGGCATTCTGCGGATCCATGCTGAGCGCAGTGCGGGCTTCCGCGATAGCGTTTGGACCATCGTCCAGACGATAGAAGATGTAAGCCAGGCTGTTGTGATTCTCGGGGAAATCGGGCATCAGCTCAGCGGCCAGGGTGATCTCGTCGAAAGCGTCGTCCCAGCGTTCTTGTCGGATGAGCATTCCGCCGAGAGCGAAGTGCAGCGCCGAATTGCCAGGATCGGAGATCAGAGCCGGACGAAGGGCCAGTTCGGCCTCGTGAAAGCGCTGGGCTTTGGCGTCCGCCGCGGCCTTCAACAGTGGCGTGGGAATCTCTCCGATTGCGGAACTAGGCGCCGGCGGCTTCAAATCGGTCAGGGTGCGGATGAGGTTCGCGTCGCCACCGACCGCTTCGAATTGATGAATCTGTTCCTTGCTGAGAACGTTCGTCATGCCACGCTCTTGAACGATCCGAACCAGGCGGCCGCTAGGTACGCCAGCTGTGAGCCATGCCATTAATTGAGCCGGGCTGACGCGCTGACTTTCGCTGGATTGGGCGGCAAGCGCCACCCCAAGAAGAAAGAAACAAACTGACAGGCCCTTGCGCTTCACTCGACTCTCCGGCGACGGTTTGCTTGTTGGGTAGCGCTGCCCGCCCTGCTTATTGCAGTGGGCCGCAGCGCCGATCTTGAACCGTTAAGTTCAGATTAGCCCGCGAGCACAGTGAGGGGTAAGGTCACGGAAGTAATGGGTCTGGATGAACGGGAGATGGCGTTAACGAGGGCTGTGATTGCGATCGCAGGCCCCGCCGGCGGTGACGGCGGTGACGTTTGACTTCCCTATGGCCGTCCGGTAGCGTATAAACATCTAGAAGTGTGGTTCTTGGAGGTTCCGATGTTTGAGGGTCTATTTCAGCCGACGCATCTGATCATCATTTTTGCCATTGCCCTGCTAGTTTTCGGCCCTAAGAAGTTGCCCGAACTCGGCAAAGGGCTGGGCGAGGGTATTCGTGCCTTGAAAGAAGGTATGAAGGACACTCCGGCGCAAGCCCCGACGGAGCAGAGCAAGGCCGCGGAAAACAAAGAAACTAAGGCTTGATCGGAAATTCCTTTCGCAGAGGCCACCATTTTTTTATTCAACTGCCCCTTTGTGGCCGTTTCCTGTTCTGGTCATACGGCCTCCGAATATAGCATCTGAGCTGTGAAACTCACTCTGAAAGTTGGAGGTAGGTTGTGTTGCGTACAGTCGAACTCTTTGGCCTCCTTGCATGCTTAGGACTAACGTCTGCAGTTTTCGCCGACCAGATCACCTTAAAAAATGGTGACCACCTGAGCGGTACCATTGTGAAGTCTGACGGCAAGACTCTCGTCTTACACACCGAGTTTGCGGGAGACGTTACTGTACAGTTCTCGGCGATCACTCAGATCTCCACCGAGAAAGAATTGCATGTCACTACATCGGACCAAAAGACGCTCGTCGGTCCGGTAACCACGAGCGACGGAAAGATAGAAGTCGCTACCAAGACCGGTGGCACAGTGGAAGTTCCACCTGGAAACGTTGTGCTGATCCGCAATGACGACGAGCAGACCGCTTACGATAAGTTGCTGCATCCGGGGTTGCTGCATGGCTGGAACGGCGGAGTGAATGTGGGTTTCTCGCTGGCCCGCGGCAACAGCGAGACCAGCAATCTGGCGTTGGCGATCAACGCTGTCCATCCTACGTTAAATGACAAGACCACTATCTATTTAAGTTCGATCGACACCAAGAATGAGTTAGCCACTCCTACCACTGTGGCTAATCTGGTCACGGCAGGAATCCGGTACGATCACGACGTCAACCCGCGGCTGTTCGGCTTTGTGGGTGCTGACTTCATGAGCAACGCGCTGCAGAATCTCGATCTGCGCGGCGTGTATGGCGCCGGACTGGGCTTCCACGCGATCAAGTCGGACAGCACCGTATTAGACTTCCTGGCTGGACTCAACTACACGCACGAAACTTATTCGAACGGTCCCGTAGTTACCCCCGTCACGGTTTCTCCCACTTTCACTTCTTACGGCGTGACGAACAAATTTGCGGCGCTTACGTTGGGCGAAGAAATGATGCACAAGGCCGGGAAAACCACCGTGCTCACGGAAAAGCTATATTTCTTTCCTGACTTGTCGGACACCGGCGAATATCGAGCGACGTTTGACTTTGGCACCGTCACGAAGATCAGCAAATGGCTGGGCTGGCAGAATCAATTCAGTGACATCTATGTCTCTAACCCGCCCCCGACCTCGAAGAAGAATGATCTTATCCTGACGACCGGGCTGAACTTTTCATTTACTCACTGAAGGTGATTTCCAGTGAAGAATGCGAACGCCGCTCAGGAGAGCGGCTTTTTTTGCTGATGACGCGGTCCCCACCCCGGCTCTATACGGCATTTTTTGCTCACCTAGACTTGAACAACACGTCTACTAACGAGTAAAGTACTGTTTCTCGTTTCCCGGGTTTCTGTAAGTTCCTCTACAAACAGGAGTCTGCTCGATGCGTCACGCCGTGTTAGTGCTGATTGCTGTCTGCTGCCTTGCTACGATTTCCTTCTCGCAAACCGCGGACGAATTGATTGCCAAGAACATCCAGGCCAGGGGCGGCATGGAGAAGATCAAAGGCATCAAGACCCTCCGCATGAGAGGCAAGTTCGAGGGCGGAGGCGGCTTCACCGCGGCCGTGACCCAGGAGAATCAGAGGCCGGACCTGATCCGGGAAACGTTCACGCTGCAGGGTATGACCGCCGTGCAGGCTTATGACGGCTCCACGGGCTGGCAGATTCAGCCGTTTAGCGGGAAAAAGGATCCGGAGTTAATGGGCGAGGACGACCTGCGCGACCTGCTGCTGGACGCCGATTTTGACGGGCCACTCGTCGATTACAAAGAAAAAGGCAGCACGGTGGAGTTTCTGGGCCACGACGTAGTGGATGGAGACGACGCGCTGCGGTTAAAGGTCACACTGAAAAACGGCGACATCATTTATGACTACCTCGATCCCGATACCTTTATCGAGATTCGCAAGGAGATCCAGCAGTTCATTCGCGGCTCAGTGAGGGATCGGGTTGTGGGATACGGTTCCTATAAGCCGGTGGATGGAGTGATGTATCCGTTCTCGATTTCGCAGGGACCGAAGAATCATCCTGACGCCCAGACCACTACGGTGCGAAAGATGGAAGCGAATGTGACTATCGATCCCGCGGACTTCGCGCTTCCGGCATCGCTGAAGACTGAGGAGAAGAAATCCGGAATGGTCGGGGTTCACTGATCCGCTTCAAATGAAGATCGCAACGAAAAATCACGTGTGGGGAAAAGGATTCGTAAACATGAAAGCATCCGCTCGTAAATCGCGATTCCTAACGCTGTTGAGTGCGGGGGTAACCGGAGCCGCGTTGATCTTCGCCACGGTGCTGGCGGGGGCGCAGGCACCCTACCGCTTTGACTCGGCCACGGTATCGGGATTGCCCGCTCGCAATATCGGCTCAGCCACCATGAGCGGACGCATCGCCGCGCTGGATGCGGTGGAAGAGAACGGCCGCATCACCGTATTCGTGGGCGCGGCCAGCGGCGGAGTATGGAAGTCGGTGAACGGCGGCACCACCTACAAGCCCGTGTTTGATCGCGAAGATGTGCAATCGATCGGCGCGGTGACGATTGATCCATCGAATTCGAAAATCGTCTGGGTGGGCAGCGGCGAGGCCTGGGTACGAAACAGCGTGTCGGTCGGCGATGGCGTGTACAAGTCAACCGATGGCGGGGAAAACTGGACCAACGTTGGCTTGAAGGACAGTGAGCACATCGCCAAAATTCTGGTGAATCCCGCCGATGGTAATGACGTCCTGGCGTGCGCGACCGGGCACCTGTGGGATGACAACGACGAGCGCGGAGTCTACCAGACGAACGACGGCGGCAAGACGTGGAAGAAAGTTTTAGCCGGCGCGAATGGTTCGAGTGGCTGCGCCATGATCGCGCGCAGCAAGCAGGAACCGAAGACGATTTACGCGGCGATGTGGGATTTCGGGCGCCAGGGTTGGACTTTTCGCTCCGGTGGTCCAGGCAGCGGATTGTTTAAGTCGACAGACGGCGGCGCGACTTGGAATGAAATCAAGGACAGCAATGCCAAGGGATTGCCAGCCAAGCCCTGGGGCCGCGTGGCGGTGCAGGTGGCGGAGTCGAAGCCGAATGTGGTGTATGCCAACATCGAGGCCGAAAAGGGAAGAGGGCTTTACCGCTCCGGCGATGCCGGAGCAAACTGGACGAAGCTGGACGCGAGCAACTACATGGTGTGGCGTCCATTTTATTTCGGAAACTTGATTGTCGATCCCAAGGATGAGAACAAGCTTTTCAAACCCGATCTCATCCTGCTGCTGAGCAACGATGGTGGAAAGACCTTCAATGTGGTTTCCAGCGCGGCGCATGGAGACTTCCATGATGTGTGGATTAATCCAAAAAATACAAACACCGTGATCGCCGGAGACGACGGAGGCTTGTGGCGCAGCGAGGATGGTGGCAATCGCTGGAAGCACCAGATGAACCTGCCGGTTTCGCAGTTCTATCACGTGAGCACGGACAACGCCGATCCTTATCACGTCTATGGCGGCTTGCAGGACAACAGTTCGTGGGTGGGCGATTCTTCTTATCCCGGCGGAGTCACCAATTCGCGATGGGAAAACATGTACGGCGGCGATGGCTTCTGGATGTTCGAAGATACCTCCGATCCCGACTACCTCTACGCGGAGGCGCAAGGTGGTGAAATCGGCCGGGTAAACCGCTATACGCATGAGACTCGTGACCTTAAGCCATGGCCGAACTATGGCGAGAAGAAGCTGCGCTTCAACTGGAACACACCGATTCACATGAGCCCGACCGAGAAGGGAACGCTTTACATTGGGGCCCAGTTCTTATTCCGCTCTCGCGATCACGGTCAGTCCTGGGATCGGATTTCTCCGGACTTGACGACTAACGATCCTGAGAAGCAGAAACAGGAAGAGTCAGGCGGCGTGACCATCGACAACTCCTCGGCGGAGATGCACACAACGATTTATTCGATCTCGGAATCGCCGAAAAATGGACAGATCATTTGGGTCGGCACCGACGACGGCAACGTTCAGATTACGCGCGATGGGGCGAAGACCTGGACGAACGTGGTTGCGAACGTCAGCGGGCTAGCAAAGAATTCGTGGGTCTCGACGATCGAAGCCAGCCGCTTCGATGAAGCGACGGCGTATGCCACGTTCGACCGCCACACCTTCGGCGATATGAGGCCGTATGTGTACAAGACCACCGACTATGGACAGACGTGGAGCGCCCTTCCCGCGCAGGATAGCGGTGTACGCGGTTATGCACACGTGATTAAGGAAGATACAGTCAACCGCAACGTGCTTTTTTTGGGCACGGAATTCGGACTCTGGATTTCGGTGGACGGCGGACTGCGCTGGGCACAATACAAAGGCACGGATTTCCCATCCGTACCGGTTGACGACATCGCGGTGCAAGCCCGTGAATCCGATCTGGTGTTGGCTACGCACGGACGTGGAATGTGGGTGGTAGATGATATTTCCCCGCTGCGCGCTCTCAGCCCAGAAGTGATGACGAAAGATGCGACTCTGCTGCCCGGCCGGCCATCGATCCAATACTTTGACGTGGAGGGTGGTTGGCCAGAAGGCGACGAAACTTTTCGCGGCCGGAGTCGACCCCCGGATGCGCAGATTACTTATTACCAGAAAGGCCGCCATATCTTTGGCGATTTGAAGATCGAGATCTTTGATCAGGATGGCAAACTGGTGGATACCGTTGCCGGCAGCAAACATCGGGGATTGAACCGTGCGGGCTGGGGAATGCGGGTGAAGCCGCCGGCGGTCGCTCCCGCAGCGTCGGCACTGTTTGAAGCGGCGCAGGGGCCCCGAGTTTTGCCCGGCAAGTACACGGTGAAACTCACCAAAGGTGATCAGACTTACACCGAACCACTGGAGGTTGCAATGGATCCGCGGGCGAAGTATCCGGCGGAGGAACGCAAGGCGCAATTCGATCTGTCCATGAAGGTTTACAAAGAACTGGAGCACATGACGTACGGTGTGGCGGCGATCGAAGGCGTGCGCGATGCGGCCAATGCGCGAGCCGCCAAGCTAGCGGAGAAAGATCCCCTGCGCAAACAACTGCAACAGCTTGCCGCCGCTTGCGACGCGCTGCGCTCGAAGATCGTGGCAACTAAAGAAGGCGGAATGATTACCGGCGAAGAACGGATCCGCGAACATCTAGGACAACTCTACGGCGCCGTGACCGGATACGACGGTAAGCCCACGGATTACCAGGTGGCGCGCACCGAATCGCTGGGTCATGAACTGCAAGACGTGATCGACGACTTCCAGAAACTGACGCAGAAAAGCCTGACCGGGATTAATGCCGGTCTGAAAAAGAAGAAACTGGAAGCGATTGCAGTGATGGCCGAAGCCGACTGGCAGAAGAAGAAGGAAGAAGAGTCTTCAATGACGGCGGGTGCGGGAATGCGCGCGGCAGAGGGGCAGATGCGAGAGATGGACTAGGACTGACTACGCTGCCTTCCGAATTCTTCTATTCGGGACTATGCCAGTTCCAATTCAATCTTCTTCGCAGCGGGATCCAGCTTCTTGATTCGGAAGTTGCGGATTTGACCGGTGCGCAGGGGTTCAGGTTTTGCGCCGCCGGACGTTGCGCCCTTCCAGCGCGCCTGGAGCATGGAACTTAGCGAAGACAAATCAGGTTTCAAAGCCGCCGCACTTCGCTGATGCTTTTCTTCCGAAACGCCGGACGCATCCATTCGACACCCAGCTTGAATTCCCTCGCCCAGTTCCACGCGCGCTTGCTCCCCTGAAATCTCCATCATGCGGCCCGTGACGACGTCGCCTTCCTTATGCTCGGCGATGTATTCATCCAGACCGCTGGGAACCAGTTGCTTCATACCCAGCCGCAGCTGCCGCTTGTCTGTATCGACCGCCAGCACTTGCGCTTTGACAAGTTGTCCAACCTTAAGCAGTTCCTGCGGATGATTGATATGTTTTTCCGCGCTCATGTCGCTGATATGAATCATGCCCTCGACGCCCTCGGAAAGTTGAACGAAGGCTCCGAACTTGGTGATGCTAACCACTGGCCCTTCGATCACCGACCCCGTGGCAAACTTCTGTGCTGCGTCCGCCCATGGATCTCCGAGCGCTTGTTTCAGTCCCAGTGACATTCGCCGCTCGCCGGAGTTTACTCCGAGAATTACAACGTCCACGATTTCGCCAGGCTTCACCAGCGTGCTGGCGCTCCTTAACTTCTTGCCCCATGACATTTCTGAAACGTGGATCAGCCCTTCAATTCCCGGCTCCAGCTCGACAAACGCTCCGAACTCGGCGACACGCGTCACGGTGCCGCGAACGCGCTCACCCACGTTGTATTTTCCGGCCACTGCATCCCAGGGATGCGGCAGTAACTGTTTCATGCCTACGGAAATGCGCCGCTTGTCCGCATCAGTAGAAATCTTCAGCACTTTCGCTTCGATTTGCTGGCCTACGGAAAGCACGTCCGCCGCTTTGTTCACGCGGCTCCAGGCAATGTCACTCACGTGCAGCAATGCATCCACTCCCCCAAGATCGACGAAAGCGCCGTAATCGGTGAGACTACGGACCGCGCCACTCACGGTATCGCCTTCCTTCATCTCCGAATAGCGGCGTTGCTTGGTCGAACGCTCTTCCTCTTCGAGGACGGCGCGGCGGTCCACTACAACGTCTTCGTCGGCCACGTCGAGCTTGATGATGCGGCAAAGAATCTCCTGCTCCACCAATTTTTCCATGTCGGCGGTGTCTCGCACTCCGCTGCGCGAGGCTGGCATGAAAGCGCGCACTCCAATGTCCACGCTGAAGCCGCCCTTGATGACTCCTGTCACCGTGCCCACAATCGTCGCCTTGTCGGCGAATGCCTTCTCCAGTGCTGCCCAGTCTCTGGGGCGCTCGACTTTGGCGCGGGTGAGCTCGTAATATCCTTCGGGATTTCGCCCCTTCACCGAGACCAGCAACTTGTTGCCGGGCTTCACGATTTCACCGGCATTTTCAAAATCTGCGAGCGGCAGGATGCCTTCGCTCTTGAATCCGATATCAAAAATTACGGAATCGGCGGAGATCGCGATTACTGTTCCTTCGAGCTGTTTGCCGCCGTTGTCACGCGCGTGCGTGTGGCTCTTTTCGTATTCCGAGAACAGCTCGCTGAATGACTCAGTAGTATCTGTCGTGGACTGGGATTCAGGAATAGCTTGATTCGAACCTGTTGAATTGGACATGAAAGGGACAGCCTCATCCAAGATGAATCCCAACTAGGATAACATCCTGCGCAGCCATAATTTGGAGTGGGTGGTTCAGTGAGCGCTTACTGAATCGACCGCCATCCAGGCCTGCGCGAATCTACCGGCAAAAAATGTCGGCCTGTTTTCGGCAGCTATCAAGAACCGAAGAGGCCGGGTTTCGCCTAATACGAAGGCTCGAAGCTTGAATCCTTACCATCGGGTTGGTATTGGTTTGTACCCTGCTTCGACGCATATCGCAAAGGCGAATACAAGACGTCACTAGAATTTGCCCACAAGGTAAATATGCCTGGCTTCTGGCGCAGTCAACTTGCTATCGCCGCGAACTGCGGGCAACTGGGTCAAAAGGCTGCAGCGAACGATGCCCTCCAGACTCTTCGGATGCAGAGGCCCGACATCGCCAAACTTCCTCGCGAGGAGTTAGCGCTCTGGTGGCAACCGGATATGGTCGAACATCTGATCGCCGGCCTCTGCAAAGCTGGCCTAGAGGTATAGGGGACGACATCCTGCTTCACGGCGACGGTTGTAAAACAGAACAGCGAGGCAGCATGGCCGTCCGCAAGTACTATCCAGACGAGATAAAACCTCCTCGGAAAGCTTAGTTTCCGCCACCTGAGATCGCGCCTGATTCGCGGCCCACGCCCCAGCGTTAACTCGGCGGTCTTCAAACCTCTGATATCTGTCGGGAATCCTGTAAACCCGCCAGGATGGAGTTATGAAGCCTTTCCTACTCCCCCTCTTACTGATTTTATTCGCGTTCCCATGCATGGCCAATGTCAGCCTCGGCCCCACCAGCCTACCCAACGGCACGGTTGAAACCGCCTATTCTGAGGTTCTCCAAGCTAGGAACGGCTGCACTCCGTACAAGTGGACAATCGCATCCGGAGCGTTGCCGGCTGGCGTCACCGCTAAGGTCTCCAGCACGACCACGTCGCTGGACCTCGCCGGACAGCCGACCACCGCAGCCACCTATTCCTTCGCCGTGAAGGTCACCGGATGCGGCGGAAAAACCTCGCAAGTGTCGTACCAGGTCGTCATTCAGGGCACGGCCAACCATGTCGTGGACCTCAGCTGGAAGGCTTCGACGTCGAGCGACGTCGCCGGCTACAACGTCTATCGCGGTCCAGACGGCTCGACATGGAAGAAGATCAACGCGAGCGTGATTGCATCGACGCTCTATGACGATTCCACCGTCGCCAACGGCAGCACGTACTACTACGCGACGACAGCCGTCGATATCGAGGGCCACGAAAGCAGCAAGTCAACCGCAGTCAAAACGGTTATTCCCTAACTTTTGCGCGATGCGTTGCGCCGGTGCTGACGAGCTCAAAAGAATGGCCCCGCGCCCCGAAGTCATGCGTGACTTGCACGACCGCTACGGAGCACGGGGCCCGGTCGACAACGGGCTGACTACATACCCGGCTTGTCTTCGTTTGCTGCGGTCGCATGCAGCACGCGGAAAGTTGTTCCGCCGCTGGACCAGACGAGTACCAGAACGTCTTGCCCCGCAGGCACCGCTGACAACGCTTTCTGCACGTCAGCGGCATTCTGCACCGGGTGACGATTTACCTCCACAAGCACGTCACCGCTTTGCAGGCCGGCATTGTCGGCGGCGCTGCCAGGTTGGACCTGCTCGATCACTGCGCCATGGACATCGCCTGACGCCTGCAGTTGCTCACGCAATTCAGGAGTGATGTCAGCGAGGCCGAGTCCCCAACGCGCTTTGCCGTGGCCATTGCTGGCAGCTTCTTTGCCTTCATGATCACGGCTGCCCATTTCTTCCAGCGTCACTGGGACGCTGACCGTCTCACCATCGCGCAGAACTTCCAGCTTGATGCTCGAACCGGGCTGCTTCTGTCCCACTTCGATCTGAAGCTGGCTGGCATCGCTGACTTTCTGACCATCGAGTTCGGTGATGACGTCGCCGACTTTCAGGCCGGCCTTCTCGGCTGGCGATCCATTCTCCACCTGGCTGACCACGGCTCCTTCATTGTTCTGCACGTGGAAGAATTTTGCATTCTCCGGTGTCACGTCGCTGATGCCGATTCCCATGTAGCCGTGACTGACCTTGCCGTTGCGGATCAAAGCTTCCACGGTGGGACGGACGATCTGCGTGGGAATGGCAAAGCCCATCCCCGAAAAGCTATTCGAATTCGAGACGAGGAAGGTATTGATTCCGATCACCTCGCCACGAGCGTCCACAAGAGGTCCACCCGAATTTCCCGGGTTGATGGCCGCATCGGTCTGAACGAAACTTCCCGGCGAGCGCCGATCCTGCGAGAACGGATTCGGACGGTTGAGGCCGCTGATGATGCCGCGAGTCACGGTGAAGCGGAAGCCGAACGGATTGCCGAAGGCAAGCACTGTCTGGCCCGGGCGCAAGGACGCGGAATTACCCCACGGTGCATTGGGAAGATTGGTTCCGTCCACTTTGATAACCGCGAGGTCAGTGAGCGGATCGGCACCGATCAGCTTGGCATGTAGGATCCTGCGATCCTGCAGCGTGACGTTGATGTCAACAGCGCCATCGACCACGTGATTGTTGGTGACGATGTAGCCGTCGGGCGAGATCAGCACACCGCTGCCGATGCCATGCTCGATTTGAGATTGCGGTTTCATCCGATGGTTGAAGAATGGGGCGAACATCGGCGGAACGTCTTCGGGCATCTCGGGCATTTGTCCATCCGCCATTTCGGTTCTTGCATGCGATGTGACCGCAACATTCACGACCGCGGGCGTGACTCGCGCGGCCAGCGTTTCCATGGCCTGGTCGAGCGACAGCAATGCGCCGATGCTATTGTCGTCGAGCGGCATCGCGGTGGGAGATGTAACTGGTCCCTTGGCATACGCCGGTTTGATGAATTCATAAGTGGTGAATGACAACGCCAGCGCGACTGCCATGACGGGCATGATCAGGCGGCGTGTCAGGAGGGTTTTGTTAACCCATGTTTTCATTTGTGTTTCTCCTTGTGTGCAACTAATTATTTAGTTTTTTAAAACGGCAAAATACCCGTGCTTTCGAAAACTCAGGTTAAGTAGATTTCGGAGTAATTTCCCTCTGGACTTGGCGATCCACGGGATGGAATACCGTGAATTGCACTATGCTGATGCTCCAGACCCGGCCGTAACCGTCGACCTCCGCGGTCTGAATCACAAGCAACATAGGCTGCGGATAACTGACGTCTTGAACGAAGCTGGCCGCGCTGGCATTTCCATTCATCAACCGCGGCGAATTGATTTGAAGCGTCACAAAATTCGCAACCGCGTTATCACTTCGCGTAGCGACATGGCGGCTGACATTCGGTGACTTTAGCTTCACAGCCCGGTCAAGAGGAGCTCTCGCGCGAATGGTTTTTCCAAACGCAGGGTTGGAATTGCGGCTGCTGGAAATTGGGCTGGCACTAGGGCTGGCACCAGGAATTTGCAGTGCAGCCGGAATTAGCTTCGCTCCAACGGCTGACGAATCGACAACCGCTTGGGGAAACCCTGCGCGATCGGAGGCTGAAAAACCGGCATCTCTAACATCAAATGCAACCAGTCTCGGCGCATGGGGCAAAGCCATCACGCAGATAGCCGAGAACGCAGCCACCAGGCCGAGCGCGGGCTTGCTGACGTTGGTTGCCGTGGGACGATCCACGTCAAGAATGCGGATGAGACGTTGCGACGTCTGTTGCATCCGTCCCGCCACGGCCTGCGCTAAGGCCAAGCCCCGCCTCAAGAAACTCTTCTCGGCGACCGATACAAGGCACTGCGCGTACGCCTGCGGGTTGGAAGTACCGGCCAACACAAAATCGTCGCAGGCCATTTCCCGCTCCAGCGACAAACCGTGTCCGATCCACCAGAACGCAGGATGAAAAAAGAAAATCGCTTTCAGGATTTCCTGAGCCAGGTTCGTCCAATCATCCCAGCGGCGCAAGTGTGCCAATTCATGCAACAGAACGGCATTCAGTTCGACCGGGGATAATTCCCGCAAAGCCCACCCAGGAAGAACGATCGCCGGTTTCACAAAACCGAGCGCTGCGGGAACTCGCACGCGGTCGCAAGTAACGATCGCAACGCGCCGAGAAGAACCGAATTCATTTAACGTATTGCGAAGCAGGGGATCCAGACTAGAGGGTTCCAGTGCCGTGCAGTCATAACGCAGCCTGCGCAGTTGCCAGAAACCAAAAGCCACCTTCATCAGGCCCACACTGGCAAGAACAGCCCATATCCCGAAGATGTCAATCGCCCAGGAACCCGGCAGTCGAAACGCCGAGTGCGTGCCGCTTGTGCCGGCACCTCCAAATCCTATGTTCCCGAAGAAAGGCAACGCCGCTACGGCCACCAGGGTCGAGAACCGCACAGCAAATCGAGTGCCGGAGTGTTGCCTCGCGAGAGCCCTTAGCAGGACCCAGGCAAACGCTGCGACGACCATGCCTTGCAAGATGCTGTTCAGCATTCTGTCCGCGAAAATCTGAGCCAGAACCTGCCACTGGTCTCCTATGACCATCTCTCCTATGATCATCGACTCATTCGCTCCCTTCCAGCATCTTTCGCAGGCGCTTCAATTCTTTCGCGTCAACCGTCTGGTCCTCCAGGATGTTGAGCACCAGCAACTCGTGAGAACTGCCGAAGAAGCGATTGACCAGGCGGCGGATCTCAAATCTAGTCGCCTCCTCGCGTTGTATGAGTGGCGTGTAGACGTGGGCCCGCCCATCCTTCACATGCTTAACGTAGCCCTTTTGCTCAAGAATCCGAATTGTGGTTAGAACGGAGTTGTACGCCAGCGGGGCCGTCTCGGGGAGGTCCTGCAAAATTTCTTGGACGGTGGCTGGCCCGTTCTGCCAGAGCACTTCCATAAGCCGCAATTCAGCTTCGGTCAGAGTCGGAGACTTCTTGGGGGGCAAAGCCATCCCTCCTTACCAGGGCATCTCGGTACCCAAAATATTGGACGTTTCAAGTATTGGATTGGCAACTAGTAAATTAGTTGCATAAGATTGCTTGCGAGTTGCTTCTGCCTAAACTGGCGGGAACACTCAGCCCAGATTTTAGGGGGTCACCTCTACAAGCTGGTTGGCATAGTCATCTTCTTGCGCCAGAACAAAACTGTTCCCTAGGTCCATGCCGGAGAACGAAAATGGGGAGACGCGTGCATCTCTTCCTGAGGTGCGCGGCACGTAGTTGTTGCCCGGGCACACAAATTTGTCGACAAACCACTTGGCGTCGATGTTGTCGCTGCTGAATTCCATCGTCCTGGCCGAATGTCTGCCGATGACCTGGATACCGACGTGACGCGGGTTCGAGGCAACATTCTGGGTAAAAATACGCGCCTGCCGGTGATTCCTTTGCCAGTTCGCAAATCCAGCGCTGTCGGAGGGTAGTGGGCCGGGCGGAGTCAGCCTTAAATAGAACATGTGGACCTGAGGAGCAACGATCGCGTCCAGACCGAGGACCTGAGCCAACAGCTTCATAACGGTCGGGTTACCTCCGAGATTGCAAGCCCGCAACTCAAGCCTCCTCAGCAGTTTCTTGGCCCGCAAGGCTCGCAGAGCAATATCGAGAGGCTTTAAGGTTCCGGCTGGCATAGGGATCTTTTGGTGCTGAGCCGTTTCCATACTGGAATTCTTCTCTTTGTCGGCATACTCGGCATCGGAGGGGGTTTTCCCGACAAAGCCGGCCAGTACTCCGAGACTGTACTCCTCCGGGTTCCACGCTGAGCCCGATGTGAGTGGCAAAATCAAACCCAGAGGATCGTCATTCTGGTCCGACATCCCGTGATTCACAACCAGCACGGTCTCCTGATTGGCAAACGTATTAAGCTGCTGGATAAGCTCGAGGAAAGTGCCGAACCGTGCGTTCTGTGGCGGTAGGTAGACATTCAGATCCATGCTGGAATTAGGGCCAGGCTCCAGGCTAAAAGCGCGGTAGTGATCGGGAACGATATCGAATTGTCTGTCCCGATTGACTAGCGCCGGCACGTCAGACCTGAGTCCGTATCCCATAACGTCTCCTGCGTGGCGGTCGGCTGAGGTTGGTCGTTCGCCCGCTTAAAATTTCCAGACAGGCTAATCTATGCTCATGTTTCTTGCAAGGAAAGAAAGCTTGTCCTCGACCAACTCAGCGCTCACAGCATGGCCTGTTCTGCCGTCGCCAGCTTCACGTACACTGAATTTCCTTGAAAACTATTGGACACATCCTGGCGAGGTATACGGCGTGGGTTTTGCATGTGCTGGCGCCGCTAGGGATTTGGGGAGTCTTTGCCATTGCGTTCGCGGATTCCGCCTTGCTGGGGATGCCGGTGGATGCGATCGTAGCGTACTACGTGTATCAGGATCACAGGCGGTTGTTGTTTTATGTGCTGATGGCATCGGCGGGGTCAGCACTTGGCAGTATTCCGCTCTATATCATTGGCTACCAAGGCGGCGAAATAGTCTTGCGCAAGCGGATTTCGGAGGAGCGCTTTCTGCGAATTCACCAATCGTTTGAGCGGCATGAATTCTGGGCACTGATGTTTCCGGCAATGTTGCCGCCGCCAATGCCGTTCAAGATCTTTGTGCTCGGAGCAGCGGTGTTTGAAATGAAGTTCCGCGATTTTCTCGCGGCGATCTTTGCGGGTAGGTTTGTGAGGTTTATGGCGCTGGCGTTGCTGGCGTTATGGTTCGGGCCGCAGATCGTGGGATTGATGGCGTCGGTATTTCGTCGGCATATCTATTGGGTGCTGGGAACAGTAGCGGCGGGACTGGTGGTGTGGTTGGTGATGCGGCAGGCGCGAAAACCAAGAGCACAGCGAACAGAATTAGACGGCCCTTCCTAAGAATCGCCTCGGTGCTCGATCTGGCCCCCCGGCTGCTGTCCCAACGTGCAGCCCGAATTTAAGCGGCCGCTATATTGTTGTCGGCGGACTTGTGGAACCAGCCCGAGAGCGCATGCAGGAACACGGGAGTTCCGAACATCGCGACGGAAAAAAATAGATCGCTTTCGACGGTGCCACGGAAAAAGGGAAGGCCTGCGGCGTAGGACATCATCAAGCCGTTGAATGTGCGCGGATACATCTGTGACCAAGCCGCCCACACCGCAAAATTGCTGATCAGGAAGAACGAAATTGAACTCGCCAGAGCGGCACCCACCACCCGGAGAGGACCAGCCTTTACCCGAAGACCGGTGCCAAGCCAGAGTATGGCCGCATACCATGCCCAGGTGACCAGATGGTCCCAGGAGATGGTGTAGGAATAGATGAACTTGGTGAGGACGACGTCGGTGGCAGCGAAGAGCACGAGAGGGACCCACATCTGACGTCGCGAGCCTCGGGCTCCGAAGAACAGCAGCGACGCTGCGACGGGAGTAAAGTGCCAGGCATGCGGCAGAACATTCAGATGGCCCGCAAAGGGTAGAAACCGAACTGCAATCGCCAATAGAACGAATAAATAGGGCAGCATAAGCACCTCACTGAAGCCAACATTATTGTGGGCGCGGAGAGGTGAATACGTCAAGAGCGCAGGAAGGATCACCTCAGTACCAATTTCTTTAATCCGTTGGCCAGAGTTTATTTCTGATGCCCGGTTCCGGAACGGTCACGCGAGCTGGGCCAAAGCCATAGACGTCACCGACGACATGGAGGTTGCGGTCGAGTTGGACGCCTGCGCCGAGTGCTCGGCGCGCTCCGCCGCGACCGAGTAGGCTCGGCAGTTGCACGAAGCGGAGATCCTGGAAGTCCACGATATAGCCGGCTCCTGGCGGCTCGAGCGCCTCGGTCTCGGTGATCGGATATTGGGCCCAATCGAGGTAGACGCGTCCGAGGTAGGAGCGCTTGGCGGCGAGGGTGATGGGCGTTTCTTCCGGCTTAAAGCGGATCTGGAGTTTGTCGTCTCCAGCATCCCCGGGATCGACTTCGGAATGTAGAGAATCCACAGGGGCGAGCACGAAGAAGTTCGAAGTTTCCACTACGCCGTACCAGCGGAAAGGATTCGCCAGTCCCGGATAGGCGGAAGCCCTGAGCGGTTCGTCGCCGTTATAAGTGCGGGCTTCGAGGGCATTGACGGCACGGCGGTGCTCGTAGTCGCGAACCGTCCATAGCAACACGACGGCGATGAGAGCGAGTGTGGCGGCGAGCCGCCCGCGCGGTCCGCGTTGGTGGACGCCGATTTCCTTGTCGATCAGCGCGAAAAAAGATGGCGCGATCAACCCGAGCAGCAGGCAGGTGAACATGATGGGTTCGAAGATGAAGACGATGTCCCATGAGTACCACTTCTCGGAAAACGGCCAGAATGGGCGGACGCCGTAGTTGTTGGTGAAGTCGAGCAGGATGTGACTGAGTCCTGCGAGGCAGGCGTAGAGGAAAAGTAATCCCCAGCGCGGCGGAAGATTGGGATTTTTCAGCTTGCGGCCAGGAAGACGCCAGATGAGATAGACGAAGCCGACTACCACGGCGGCGTCGAGGGGAACGCCGAGGAACGAGTGGGTGAATCCGCGATGATGGGCGAAGCCAAAAGCGGGGCCGCCGATACGGCTGAGCACGTCGAGGTCCGGCGCTTCGGCGGCGAGCGTCAGCGTGAGCGTGGCCAGCGCAGTCTTGCGATTGAGTCCGGCCCGCCCTAGGCATGCGCCGGTCAGGAAGTGGGTAACGGGTTCCAAGCGGTAAGCAAGGATTGTAGGGGGAGGTGGAAGAAAAAGCCAACTGGCGGCGAGGTTAGTCGTAGGTCGGTGTCCGGGTGGTGGCCGACGATCTAAGAGTGATCGTTCAACAGGTCATCCGAGCCGCTGATGTGGACTCAAGGTCCTCCGGGCGACCGGTTTCGGTGTTAGCCGATCGCCCGGAGGTGGACCAAGGACTAACTCCTGCTCGCTGGCTAGCTAAGCTAGGAATGAGTCCGGGATCTGCTGTTCGGTGACTGCCGCGATGCCTGCTGCGGCAGTCACGCCAGAGTAACGGGCATTCCACTGCCCAACGCATCTTTCAGGGCGACAATGACAATATCGTCAGTGCGTTTGCAACGACAGTAATTTCTACCGGGAGTGTGCCGAGAAGCTCACCGTCGGCCTCAATGTAGATCTTGGGACGGTTGGTGGATGAGCCATGAACGTCCGGCACGTATTGGCAGACGGCTTTGCCAGCGTGGACGAGATCGATGCCGGGGATGCGCCAATGGCGGCCAAGGAGTGAGCGGGTCACGTAAGAAAGATAAGCGACGCGGCTGGCGGTTCGACAGAGAATGAGGCGGATATCGTTGCGATCAAGCGATGCGCCCGGAGCGAGCTCCCGAAGCACTCCGCCGAAATGACGGATGCGGACACCCAGAAGTTCTGTAAGAGTGGCATGCTGCTGATGATCCGAACCGGTTTCCCTGTACTCCAGCTGAAAGCGCGTCATGCCATAGGTGAACCAGAGATGCCACGCCTTGGCGTAGTAGGCGGCCATACCCAGGCGATGCTTGGTTCCTGAATGCAGTTTATAGAAAAGGTGAGCGTCGACTCCGACTCCTGCAGCGACCACGAAGTAACGAGTGCCCGGCTTCCCTTCGAGATCCTGGTACTGAGCCCGGCCCAGCGCTACGCGGCGCGGCGTGGCGCGGATCATGGCTTTCGCGGCGCCCACTATATTTATGGGTAATCCGAGATCGTGGGCTAATGCATTAGCCGTCCCCATGGGAAGAACTGCCAGAGCCACTTCTGTATTCGCCAGCACCTGGATGATGTTGTGGATGGTGCCGTCGCCACCGCAGGCAAAAACGGTGTCACATCCCTCGACTACCGCTTGGCGTGTTTGCTCCTCCGCGTGGGAGGGAGAGTGAGTGAGGATCAACTTAGCCTCGACGCCAGCATCGCGGAGCAGGGCGAGCACGGAATCCAACTCCGACTGGCGCTTACGACTGCCGCCGGAATCGGGGTTATAGAGCAGGGCTGCTTTGTGCATGGCCGGATCAAGATCGAAGATGGATTGTACCTGAGGCATTTTTGTTCGCTTCTACATATCCTTTTGCAAGCGGTCAAAGGTTGGAATAAGATGTGCCCGCTTGGGGAAAGGGCGGAAACTCCCTGTGTCTGCCGTTGACCGCCCTCTCCTAAAAAATCAAAATCAGGAGGATGACCAGATGAAAACTCTGGCGCACTTTCTCTTTGGGGCATTTCTTTTCCTGGGCATTGCCGCCGCTCAGGAGCACTCTGCGCACAATCAGGGCCGACCGGTCACGCTGGTCGCCGGTATCGGGGATGCGCACCATCCTGTTTCAACGCATAACCCGCAGGCTCAGCAATTCTTCGATCAGGGCCTGCGCTTCATTTATGACTTTAACCACGACGAGGCAGCCCGTTCGTTTCAACATGCAGCTGAACTCGATCCCGGTCTGGCGATGGCGTACTGGGGCGTCGCAGAAGCGGTGGGGCCGAACTATAACGATCCGGCCGATCCCGATCGCTATAAGCACGCACACGACGCGGTGCAAAAGGCTATGGATCTTTCGGCGAGCGCATCGGAAAGCGATCAGGCTTACATTCAAGCGATGGCCAAACGCTTCCCCGCAGACTCAAAGTCCGATCTCAAGAAAGCTGCAGAAGATTATCGCGACGCGATGCGGCAGGTTGTCAGCGAATTTCCCGACGATTTAGATGCCGCGACGCTCTTCGCTGAGGCCGGCATGAATCTGCATCCTTGGGGACTATGGCACATCGACGGGACGCCGGAAGCGGGAACGGATGAAATCGTGTCCACGCTGGAGTCGGTAATGAAGCGCGATCCCAACCATCTGGGTGCGATCCATTATTACATTCACGCCGTGGAGGCTTCTGCCAACCCCGAGCGCGCACTGGCGGGCGCGAACAAACTGGCTGCGCTGGCGCCCGCGGCTGGACACATCGTACACATGCCCGCCCATGTTTACGTTCGCACCGGCGACTATGAAGCGGCCGTAAAAACCAACGAGCAGGCTGCATCGGTGGATCGTGCCTACATCAAGGCCACGGGAGCGCAGGGTATATATCCAATGATGTATTACAGCCACAATCTGCACTTCATTGCGATGTGCGGCGCGATGAACGGCAATTATGCGGAGTCCAGGAAGAATGCGGATTTGCTCGTCGAGAATGTTGGCCCGCATGTGAAGGACATGCCTCCGCTCGAGGGCTTCATGACGATTCCGATGGCGGTGGAGATTCGCTTCCATCATTGGAATGAAGTCCTGAAAATGCCGCAGCCGGATGCCGCGATGAAGACTGCCACTGTGTTCTGGCACTTCGGTCGCGGACTGGCGCTGGCTGGTACAGGGAAAGTGACAGAAGCAGAGGCAGAATACAAAATTGTTTCTGACGCTGAGGCGGCTACACCTCCCGACGTTATTTTTCAGATGCCGATCAACAATAAGGCCAAGGACATAATGAAGATCGCGAAGGATGTTCTCGGCGCGAAGATTGCCATGGCGAAAAAAGACAACAGCGGCGCCATCGTGATGTTGAAAGAGGCGGTTGCCATCCAGGACACGCTCAAGTATGGAGAGCCTCCCGACTGGTTCTTTCCGGTTCGAGAATCGCTGGGTGGCGCGTTGCTGATGACCGGGGACGCGGTTGCCGCGGAGAAAGTATTTCGTGACGATCTTGACCGGAATTTGCGGAATCCACGATCGCTGTGGGGATTGCATCAGGCTCTGCTACAGCAGAAGCGAGAGTATGATGCGGGCTTCATTCAGAAACAGTTTGAGGTGTCGTGGAAGGGTGGGGCTCCGGCGTTGAAGCTGGATGACCTGGTGTGAGGGTATCGGTTCGCGTAGGGACAGCCGCCTCGGCTGTCCCCCGTTACCTAGTCCTTTCCCGCCTATAATCTTCTGCGATGCCTGCTACGACCAAAGACGCCGACAAGAAGATCGAATCGCTTCGCGAGAAAATTCGGCACCACGAATATTTGTATTACGTTCTGGATCAGCCTGAGATCAGGGACGCCGATTTCGACAAACTGATGCGGGAGTTGAAGGATCTGGAGGCCGAGCATCCTGAACTGCTCACGGCGGATTCCCCCACCCAGCGGGTTGGCGGCAAGCCGCGCGAAGGGTTTGTCAAAGTGCGGCACTCTTCGCCGATGTTGTCGCTCGACAACACGTATAGCGAGGAAGAGCTGCGCGACTGGGAGCGGCGCGTGCACGAACTCAGTGGGCGAAAAGAAGTGGACTATGTTTGCGAACTGAAGCTGGACGGAATGTCGCTGGCACTGATCTATGAAGATGGGAAACTGGTGCGTGGCATCACCCGCGGCGATGGGACCATAGGGGAAGACGTGACGCTCAACGTGCGCACAGTTAGATCGGTGCCACTTTCGATTTCAAAAGAAAAACTGAAGAAAGCGGGCCTCCCCGCGGATTTTGAAATTCGCGGCGAACTGCTGATGCCGCTGGCAGCCTTCAAGAGGATGAACGACGAGCGGGAAAGTAAGGGCCTGTCTTTATTTGCGAACCCCCGCAATGCCACGGCGGGCACGGTGCGACAGTTGGAGTCCAGAGTCACGGCGGAACGGCGGCTGGATTATTTCTCGTATATGCTGCTGCGCGATGGGCGCACTTACTTTGATCGTCACTCGAAAACACTGGACGCGCTCGATGCTGCCGGTTTCAAGGTCAATCCAAATCGCAAACTAGTTCATAGCATGGAAGAGGTTTGGGCATTTATCCAGCAGTGGGCGGGAAAGCGCGAGTCGCTGGCGTACGAGATCGACGGCATTGTGGTGAAAGTCGATCGGACGGCGTTGCAGGATGAATTGGGATTTACGGGGAAGGCTCCGCGCTGGGCGATTGCGTATAAATATGCGGCACGCGCTGGGATCACGAAGTTGGAAGATATCCGAGTGCAGGTGGGCCGCACCGGCAAGCTCACGCCAGTCGCGATGCTGGCGCCGGTTCTAATCGGCGGCACAACGGTGAGAAATGCCACGCTGCACAACATGGATGAGATCGAGCGCCTGGGCGTGAAGATTGGCGACTGGGTGCAGGTGGAGCGTGGCGGGGATGTAATTCCCAAAGTGGCGAAGGTCATTGATGATAAAGACCATCCGCGTCCGACCAACCTTAAAGAATTTGAAATGCCGGAGAAGTGTCCGGTGTGTGGGACCAAGGTTGTGCGCATGGAAAGCGAGGTGGATTATCGCTGCGTCAATGCGAACTGTCCCGCCAAATTGCGGGAGACCATCCTGCATTTTGCTTCGCGCGGAGTAATGAATATCGACGGCATGGGAGACGCGCTGGTAAATCAGCTTACGGAGCGCGGGCTGGTGAAGAATGTTGCCGACATCTACAAGCTTACGAAGGCCGACCTACTCAGCCTCGAGCGCATGGGCGATAAATCCGCACAGAACATTTTGAACGAGATCGAGAATTCGAAGAAACTGCCGCTGGAGCGCGTGATCTACGGTCTGGGCATTCGAATGGTTGGTGAGCGAACGGCGCAGTTTCTGGCCGAGCATTTTGGATCAATGGAGGCCCTGGAGAAGGCTGGTGTGGAAGAACTGCAAAATGTGAATGAAGTTGGTCCGCGCATCGCGGAGAGCATTGTGGAGTTTTTCGGCATCGCAACGAACCGAAAACTGGTGGAGCATTTGCGCCAGGCTGGGCTGACTTTGTCCGGTCAGACGAAGCAGCGAGGGACAAAACTCGCGGGGAAGACATTTGTGCTGACTGGCACGCTGGCGCATTTCACGCGAGACGAAGCCAAAAAGATGATCGAAGATGTCGGCGGAAAAGTCACCGGCTCCGTCAGCAAGAAAACGGATTACGTGGTGGCAGGCGCGGATGCGGGATCGAAGCTGGATAAGGCGAAGGATCTTGGCGTCAGGGTGATTGATGAAAAAGAAATGCATCAACTGTTGAACTAACGACCCCGACGGAGCCGTTTATTACCATTTAGTAAACCATGAATATCCCGCACACGCAGCGGGATATTCATGGTTTCCATTTTGCTTGTCATTGACCGCCAAGCAGACCTTTCGCTGGTTCGCGCCGCGTTGCAGCGCAGCCGTGTAGTTGCGCTGCTGGCGCGGCAATGCGGCAAGACCACACTGGCGCGGCAGTTTGTCCCTCCCGACTCGCTCAATTATTTCGATCTGGAAGATCCGCGTAGCCTTGCCCGATTGAGCGAACCGGATCTTGCCCTAACTAAGGCCGTGCGCTTACACCGTCGATGCGGATCGCTCTTGCCGATCTAAGGCTCGATCATCTTTAATGTTTTATATCCCGGCGATAAGACTTATACGTTGGGGAAAAACGTGGAGGCGGTGCCCTTGGCGAAGTTCGTGAAGGCCAAGTGAAGAGAATCAGAACTTAAGCACCATGAATCGTCTGTCCTCGCACCTGCAACGTAGTTTAACGCGCTCCGACGACTCAATCGCTAGGTTATTGCCAATCTCATTTCCCCAGCGCCGCCGTCATCCTCTTCCACGTCTCATCCAGAGTTTCCGGCAAAATCCGCGTCTCGCATACGACCGACACGAAGTTAGCGTCGGCAACCCAGCGGGGTAGGACGTGCATGTGGATATGTCCGGCGATGCCAGCGCCGGCGGCTTTGCCTATATTCATACCGAGGTTGATGCCATCGGGTTGGTAGAGGTCGCGCAGGGTGGACTCCAAACGCTGAGACAGTACCATCATTTCGTTGGCGGCTTCCGGCGGCAGCTTGCGCAGTTCGTCCAAGTGAGCGTAAGGCACGATCATCACGTGGCCAGGCGTGTAGGGATAAGCATTCAGAATGACGAAGCAATGGAGACCACGATAGACGATCCGGGTTCTGGCGTCATCGCCGGCTGCAACTGCGTCGCAGAAGACGCATCCCGTCGCTTTCTCGGCGGCGGAAACGTAGGCGTAGCGCCAAGGGGTCCAGAGGTAATCCATTACAAGGCAGGGTAGCAGATGGCAGGCTGAGGAGGGTACGCATCCCGCCTTTTGCCAGTCCGTTATTGGACTTCTGTCTTCATAGCCTTCCACCAGCGTTGGTGGTGCTTACACTGTGACTCGTACTGCGGATCGCAGTGGGCATGAAAAGTATTCTCAGCAATGGCAAGGCCGAGACCGGTGCCCAGGAACATGTCAGAGGACCAGTGGTCCCGGGCCATGAAGCGGGTGAAGGTCACGGTGAAGGCGGCGCCATAACTCAGCACGCGCGCCCAGGGCTTGGGATATTCGTCGGCCAGCACCGAGGCCATTGCCCAGGTAAACATTGCGTGCCCGCCTGGGAACGAGGTGTTCACAGCGTGATGCTTGAAGAAGTCTCCGTGACCGTTGCCCTCGTCGGGACGCTGGCGGCCGGCAATAAGCTGCATGGGCGTATAGATCAGGAAAGTGTTGACCAGAGTTTCCAGTTCGAGTTCTCCGGTTTCTCTGGCGTGATGATTCTCGGTCTTGGTTCCGTAAAGCCATACTCCGGCCAATGATGTGGCTAATCCAGCGATCGCAACATCAGAGGTGTCCTGGTAAAGGGTGAAATGCGAGTGCGGAATATTATTTTCAATGTGGCGATCGGCGGCGAGGAAGGCGCCGGTACCCACGAGCACGATTGCATCCCACTTGAAGTTGTGCGGTTTGAACGGGGCCAGATAGAGCCGCCTCTGATCGCCTCCAATCCGTTTGACACTTCGCTTAACCAGACCTTCGTTCGGCTCAGTAGCCGAAGGAGCGTCGGGGGCAGCATCTGCCGCGGTGGTTTCCGCGTCCAACGTCTCCAGCCGGAAGGCGGCTACACGGAAGTTCGGCGCCATAACTCTCTCTTGGATGTGGGACGCCGGAAGCAGCTCTGGAATGCTCGACGCGTTCTGGCAGAGGGCGGAGACGGAAACCAGAGTGCTGACCAATCCCACTTCGATTAATCGGCGAAGTAGCAGCAATGACCATTTGTTCAAGTTAGCAGCCCCAAGCGCTTTTTTGAATACAAATGCCATCCTTTGATGCAAACCATGAAAAAGGGTAAGTCAAGTTTCAAGAAATTACAGAGATAGGAGTTAAGTCTTCGAAGGGGCAAGGCACTCAGGCAAGATTTGCGTTTGACACTGTTTGTGAGGCGTTGCTATAGTCGAAGAGTTCCCTTTGGACGCGGGTTTCTGTAAAAACGTCCGGCAGCTGGGATTGTCCAAGCTCACTCGCCAGGGTGAGCCCACCAC